>OGDR01000014.1_pt1 | contig 205563 bp, 205 predicted proteins | sample 1570501 | NCBI WGS metagenome assembly OGDR01 (sample SAMEA2582170, study PRJEB24529) | metagenome | reverse complement strand
TGTGGCAAGCAGGCGCCGGGGTTTTCTGTTTTTGTCGTATGGTAACTTTAAGACCAGAAGCAATTTTTTCTTTTGTATCCTTATTTATATGGTAACTGTATGGTAATCCGTTTCTTTTGTATTTTGGTTCAATGCCTGGGAGCCGTTCCATCCGGTATGTGTGTGTGATGGAGTGTAATGCAATGTTGGAATTTCGTGCGGCTTTTTGCCGCCCTTTAGGTTTATGATTGTATGTTCCGGAATCCCTGTCCCCTGGGGCTTTCGCGGCTGCCCGTTCCTGCCCCGGCATCTTTCTTTCATCCGTTCATAATGTTAATGCAGGGCGGGGCTTTTTTATTGCAAAAAAAAATTGCCGCTTATTGCCAGTGTACATAATATGTGATAATATAAAGGTTGTTTTACAGAAAAGAGGATACAATCATGTTACAATATCTAATTGTGTGCCCGTTGGTGTTCCTGGCCGGACTGGTGGATTCCATTGCAGGCGGCGGCGGGCTTATTGCTCTGCCCGCATATCTCATTGCAGGGGTGCCCGCCCATGTGGCCCTGGGTACCAATAAACTCAGCTCGGCCATGGGCACCACTGTTTCCACGGCCCGGCTGGCAAAGCACGGTTTTCTCAAAGGAAAGGTGCTTATGGCGGTGTGCTCCTCGGCGGCAGCCCTTATGGGTTCGGCTCTGGGCGCCCACCTGGCCCTCATGGTGCCGGAATCCATCATCAAGCACATGATGATTGTGGTGCTGCCCGTTGTGGCATTCTACGTGCTCAGGAACAAGGATATGGGAGCCAGGGACAGGACGGAAGATATTTCCAGAAATAAGGTGTTTGCCATCTCCATGGCGGCGGCCTTTTTTGTGGGGGGATATGACGGCTTTTACGGACCCGGAACAGGAACCTTCCTGATTCTGATTCTCACAGGGGCTGCCGGGATGGACGCCCGCAGCGCCTCCGCCCAGACAAAGGTAATCAATCTTTCCTCTAATATAGCGGCCCTGGTGACCTTTATTGCCACCGGAAATGTTTACTACCCGCTGGGGCTTACAGCAGGCGTGTGTTCCATAGCGGGACACTACATCGGTGCAGGCATGGTGGCCCACGACGGCCAGAAGGTGGTCCGTCCCGTGGTACTGGCGGTGCTTGGGGTATTGTTCATTAAAATAGTAAGCGGCACATAAGCGGCCCGTAAACAGCACATAGGAAATAGGAGAGAATCACATGAAATGGAAAAAATTTACATTAACTACAACGACACAGGCTGTAGACCTGATTAGCAGCATGTTTGACGACATTGGTATAGAAGGAATCGAAATCGAAGACAATGTGCCCCTGACAGAGAAGGAGACAAAGGGGATGTTTATTGACATTCTTCCTGAGCTTCCTCCGGACGAAGGCGTTGCCAGGATAAGTTTTTACCTGGATGATGACGCGGATGTGGCGGATTACCTCAGACGGGTGGAAGAGGGCCTGGACGAGCTGTCCCCATTTGCGGATCTGGGCGCCAGGACCATCACCGCGTCGGAGACAGAGGACAAGGACTGGATTAACAACTGGAAACAATACTTTAAGCCCTTTACAGTGGACGATATTCTGATTAAGCCTACCTGGGAAACCATACCGGAGGAGCACAAGGACAAGCTTCTGGTGCAGATTGACCCGGGAACGGCCTTTGGAACAGGCATGCATGAGACCACCCAGCTGTGTATCCGCCAGCTGAAAAAGTACGTGAACCGGGACACCACGGTGCTGGATGTGGGAACAGGCAGCGGCATCCTGGGAATCACAGCCCTGAAACTGGGGGCAAAAGAGGTGTGGGGCACGGACCTGGATGAAAATGCCATCAACGCCGTAAGGGAGAACCTGGAAGCCAACAGCATTCCTGAAGACAGGTTCCATGTGCTCCAGGGTAATATCATAGACGATGTTTCCGTCAAGGAATGGGCGGGATACGGTAAGTACGATGTGGCGGTGGCCAACATACTGGCGGATGTTATTATTCTGCTGGTGGATGAGATACCGGCCCATCTGAAAAAAGGCGGTATCTTCATCACCTCCGGTATTATTGATATGAAGGAAGATGCGGTGAAGGAGGCCTTTGGGCGCTGTCCGGAGCTGGAAGTGGTGGAAATCACATACCAGGGAGAATGGGTGAGTGTGACCGCCAGAAGGAAATAGGATGAATAAGGAAGGACCTGAGGGAAAGCCATGCATCATTTTTTTGTGAACCCTGAGCAGGTGGAGGACGGCCTGATAAGGATAACCGGATCTGACGTGAACCACATAAAGAATGTCCTGCGCATAAGGCAGGGGGAGGAAATGCTGGTCAGCGACGGCACCGGCAGGGATTACCTGTGTCAGGCGGAGGAAATCGCCGGACTGGAAGTCACGGTACGGATTCTTGAGACAGAGGAGGAGGGGAGAGAGCTTCCTTCCAGAATCTGGCTCTTTCAGGGACTGCCCAAATCTGATAAGATGGAGTTCATCATACAGAAGGCTGTGGAGCTGGGGGCGGCAGGCATTGTGCCTGTGTCCACCAGGAACACGGTGGTTAAACTGGACCCCAAAAAGGAAGAGGCCAAGGTCAAGCGGTGGCAGGCCATTGCGGAAAGCGCCGCCAAGCAGTCCAAACGGAGCCTGGTTCCCAGGGTATCCGGCATTATGACCTTAAAGGAAGCCTTTGACTATGTGGAAAGCCAGGGATTTTCCGTGCGTCTCATTCCTTATGAACATGAGGCGGGGATGGACGGCACAAAGACAGAGCTGGATGCCGCGGGGCCGGGGCAGGACATTGCTGTGTTTATCGGCCCGGAGGGCGGTTTTGATGAACGGGAGATAGAATTGGCCCTTTCAAAAGGCGTGCGGCCCATCAGCCTGGGACGCAGGATACTGAGGACGGAGACAGCGGGGCTGGCCCTGCTGTCGGTGCTTATGATGCGGCTGGAAGGGGCGCTGTAAAGGAGTTTGTATAATGGAAGCATATTTTGACAATTCAGCCACCACCCGCGTGTTTGACAGCGTGAGGGATATTGTGGTAAAGACCATGACGGAGGATTACGGCAATCCCTCCGCCAAGCACAGAAAGGGAATGGAGGCAGAGCAGTATGTGCGCCAGGCAGCGGCGGACATTGCTAAAACATTAAAGGTCAGGGATAAGGAAATCCTGTTCACCTCCGGCGGCACGGAATCCAACAACATGGCTCTCATCGGCACCGCCATGGCCAACCAGAGGGCCGGAAAGCACATCATCAGCACCAGAATCGAACATGCCTCGGTTTACAACCCCCTGGCCTATCTGGAGCAGCAGGGGTTTGAGGTCACATATCTGTCCGTGGACAGCCAGGGCCACATTTCCCTGGAGGAACTGGAAGCAGCCATTCGACCGGACACCATCCTGGTATCTATCATGTATGTGAACAACGAGGTGGGCGCCATTGAACCGGTGGAGCAGATAGCATCCCTTATCCATGGGAAGAATCCGGCCATCCTTTTCCATGTGGACGCCATCCAGGCTTACGGCAAGCTTACCATACGCCCGAAGAAGCAGGGAATCGACCTGTTATCTGTCAGTGCCCATAAGATTCACGGCCCCAAGGGAGTGGGGTTTCTCTATATTGACGAGAAGGTGAAGATCCGTCCCCTTCTCTACGGAGGAGGCCAGCAAAAGGACATGCGTTCAGGCACGGAAAATGTTCCGGGCATCGCGGGCATGGGCCGGGCGGCCAGGGAAATCTACACAGATCATCAGCAGAAGGTGGAGTATATTACCGGCCTGAAAGACTACATGACAGACCGCATGGCATCCCTGCCGGGCGTGACCGTCAACAGCCGCAAGGGAATGGAGAGCGCGCCCCAGATTGTCAGCGCAAGCTTTCAGGGAGTGAGAAGCGAGGTCCTTCTTCACGCCCTGGAGGACAAGGGAATCTATGTTTCTTCCGGATCCGCCTGTTCTTCCAATCACCCGGCAATCAGCGGAACCTTAAAGGCCATCGGGGTCAGGCAGGAACTGCTGGATTCCACGCTGAGATTCAGCTTCGGCGTGTTCAACACAAGAGAAGAGATAGATTATTGCATGGAAGTCCTGGAAGAGCTCCTGCCGGTGCTGAGAAGGTACCACAGAGGCTGAACCGTGTAAATGATTCGGACCCGCAGGACAATGAAGGGGACGATTAAGCGACAGAAAGAGGTAAAAGATGCAGTACCAGTCATTTTTAATTAAATACGCAGAGATTGGCACCAAGGGCAAAAACCGGTATATGTTTGAGGATGCCCTCATAAAGCAGATCCGCTATGCGCTGAAAAGCGTGGAGGGGCAGTTTGACGTCACCAAGGAGTCAGGACGCATCTATGTGAAGGCGGAAACAGACTATGATTACGACGATGCGGTGGAGGCGCTGAAGCGTGTATTCGGCATCGCGGATATCTGCCCCATGGTGCAGATTGAGGATAAGGATTACGAGAACCTGAAACAACATGTGGTGGAGTACATGGACCAGGTTTATCCGGATAAGAACATCACCTTCAAGGTAAATGCCCGCAGGGGAGACAAGCAGTATCCTGTGACTTCGGAGCAGATTAACCGCGACATGGGAGAGGTGATTCTGGAAGCGTTTCCCCAGATGCGTGTGGACGTCCATCACCCGGATGTGATTCTCCATGTGGAGGTGCGTCAGAGGATCAACCTGTTTTCACTGATGATACCCGGACCCGGAGGTATGCCTGTGGGAACCAACGGCAGGGCCATGCTGCTGCTGTCCGGCGGCATCGACAGCCCGGTGGCAGGCTACATGATTGCCAAGAGAGGCGTGAAGATAGACGCAGTGTATTTCCATGCCCCGCCTTATACCAGCGAACGGGCAAAGCAGAAGGTGGTGGACCTGGCAAACCTGGTGGCCAGATACGCGGGCCCCATCAATCTCCATGTGGTGAATTTCACGGACATCCAGCTTTATATTTATGATAAGTGCCCTCATGAGGAGCTGACCATCATCATGCGCCGCTATATGATGCGGATTGCCCAGACCATCGCGGAGCGCACCGGCTCCATCGGCCTCATTACAGGCGAGAGCATCGGACAGGTGGCCTCCCAGACCTTACAGTCCCTGGCCGCCACCAATGAGGTGTGCACCATGCCTGTGTTCAGGCCCGTCATTGGATTTGACAAACAGGAAATCGTGGATGTGTCTGAGAAAATCGGCACCTACGAGACATCCATACAGCCTTACGAGGACTGCTGCACCATTTTTGTGGCCAAGCATCCGGTGACAAAGCCCAACATCAATGTGATTCACAGTTCGGAGCGCCGTCTGGAGGAGAAAATCGACCAGCTGGTGGAGACTGCTCTGGAGACTACGGAACAGATTCTCTGCCAGGGGTAAGGGAAAAACAGTCCGGTCTGATCTGGAAGCAAACGCAAAAACAGGCCGGGCCGATCAGAAAGTCAGAAAGCAAACGCAAAAACAAACGCAAAAAAGAGTCTGCCTCGGCAGACTCTGATGGTTTCTGATGACCTATGTGCTTTGTCACGCTGCCTGGGCAGCGGATGAAGAATCAGCAGATTAAGCGATGATGTATGGTGCTAAGATAGCCAGAATGTCATCAACGCCGCTCTCGGCATGGATGTTCAGGTCGATTGGCTTGGATAAATCCAGGCTGAAGATGCCCATGATAGACTTTGCATCAATCACATATCTGCCGGAAACCAGATCAAAATCAACATCAAACTTAGATAAATCATTTACAAATGACTTAACCTTGTCAATGGAATTTAACGAAATACGAACTGTTTTCATGAGAAAAACCCTCCTTGTGGTAAGTGTGTATGGATTATGTTTGCAGTGAATCCTGCTTTGCTTTAATACTACAGACAGGGGGACTAAAAGTCAATAGTGAGATTGCATGAAAAACGCAGTAACAATATGGTAATTTGGTTAGAGTTCCATAGGGCGCAAGCCATGTATAAAGGGTCGCAACAGACCGTAAACAGGAGGTTTTACAATGCCAAAAGCAGCCCTGCATAACCTGGGATGCAAAGTGAATGCTTATGAGACAGAAGCCATGCAGCAGCAGTTAGAGGAGCGCGGTTATGAAATCGTGCCCTTTGACCAGAAGGCGGACGTCTATATTATCAATACATGTTCCGTGACCAATATCGCGGACCGCAAATCCCGCCAGATGCTCCACCGCGCAAAGAAGTTAAATCCTGAGGCTGTGGTGGTGGCGGCGGGCTGTTATGTCCAGGTGGCATCCGACGCCCTGAAGGAAGATGACAGCGTGGATATCATTGTGGGCAATAACAATAAGGCGCGTCTGGCGGATATTCTGGAAGAATACATGAAGGACAGGCAGGGGGATGAAGACGGCTATGTGCTGGATATTGCCCGGGCCCGGGAGTATGAGGAGCTTCATGTGAGCCGTCTGGGAGAACATACCAGGGCATTTATCAAGGTCCAGGACGGCTGCAACCAGTTCTGCAGCTACTGCATTATCCCCTATGCCAGAGGCAGGGTCAGAAGCCGGAAGCCGGAGGATGTGGAGGCTGAGGTTAAAGGGCTGGTGGCCCGGGGGTACAGGGAAGTGGTCCTTACTGGAATCCATTTAAGCTCCTACGGAACAGAGCATATGGAAGGAAGCCCGGTAAAGGGCGGAGACTGGGACAGCGGCCCCCTGTGGGATTTGATAGAGCGGATTCACCGGGTGGAGGGACTGGAGCGCATCCGTCTGGGTTCCCTGGAGCCGAGAATCATCACCAGGGAATTTGCCGAAAAGCTGGCCGGACTGCCGGAATTCTGCCCTCATTTCCACCTCTCCCTCCAAAGCGGCTGCGATGCCACATTAAAACGCATGAACCGCCATTATACCACAGAGGATTATCTCAGGCGCTGCGGCATACTCAGGGAGATCTTTGACCACCCGGCCATTACAACGGATGTGATTGCAGGGTTTCCGGGAGAGACAGAGGAAGAGTTTGAGGAGACCAGAAGATTTCTGGAGACAGTGCGTTTTTATGAGATGCATGTCTTTAAATATTCAAAGCGCCAGGGCACCAGGGCGGCTGTCATGGAGGACCAGGTTCCGGAGCAGGTAAAGGCCCGGCGCAGCGATGTGCTGCTGGAGCTGGAAAAGACCATGTCGCGTGAGTACAGGGAGCGCTTTGCGGGCAGCCGTGTATCGGTCCTGTTTGAGGAGGCAGCTGAGATTGGGGGAAAATGGTATATGATGGGCCATACTCCTCAGTATGTCAAAGCAGCCCTGCCGCTGGAGGACGGAATGAACCGGGAAGAGTTTGGCGGGCGTATTATGGAGCTTTTTGCTTCCGGGCTGCTGAACGATGAGATGTTAAAGGTAGAATTTTCTTAAAAAAAGGAACATATTTCCGAAAAGACCGAAAGATTGTGCGACATTTTACAGAAACATGACAATAATTAGAAAAAATTAAGAAAATAATCTATTGCCGAATAGCAAAATATAATGTAGAATAGAGAAGAATACTTAAAGGACGTGATGACATGGGCAATATAAAAGATACTCAATATTTTCAAGCTGTTCAGGACAAAAAGATAGAAGTAAGCGACGTACTGGAGCAGGTATATATTGCCTTGACTGAAAAGGGGTATAATCCCGTGAACCAGATCGTGGGTTATATCATGTCTGGGGACCCGACTTATATTACCAGCCATAAGGGCGCCAGAAGTCTTATCATGAAGGTTGAGCGGGATGAGATTCTGGAGGAACTGATGGCTGTGTATATTGATGCCCGTCTGAAATAAGAACTGTTTCAGACTGGTTCCGGGGCAATCTACAGAGGCGCTCCAGGGGCATCCGGCCCGCCACGGGCAGGCAGGATATGCGGCGTGAATAACAGAAGGCCCGGAAACGGGCCTTTACAGTAATGTACGGATGGATATGAGTGGGATGCATTCAGTTGGCCATAGGCCAGCTGCTTTTATGGTGCATTCCGATTTTTTGCGTTTACCGGAGGAATTGAATATGAGGATAATGGGTCTGGATTTTGGCTCGAAAACAGTTGGGGTGGCAGTCTGCGATCCTTTAGGTATCACTGCCCAGACAGTGGAAACAATCACCAGGGCCAGCGAGAATAAGATGCGTCAGACCCTTGCGCGGATTGAGCAATTAATTGGTGAATACGAGATTGAACGTATTGTTCTTGGTTATCCTAAGAATATGAACAATACAGTGGGCGAGCGCGGGGAAAAGACCCAGGAGTTCAAAGCGGCTCTGGAAAGGCGTACCGGTCTTGAGGTTATCCTCTGGGACGAGCGTCTCACCACAGTGGCGGCAGAACGGGTTCTGATTGAAAGCGGTGTTCGCAGGGAAAACAGAAAGAAAAGCGTGGACCAAATTGCGGCAGCCATGATTCTGCAGGGGTATCTGGACAGCCTGCAGCATAGTTAGGATGCAATTGGGACATGGACAATGCGGCCGGTCGCGTCAGGCGTGACAGACAGGCGCCAGGAGAGAAGAAATGGAAGAAAAGACGAGAGAAGATATGATTACCATGGTGACGGATTCCGGAGAATCCGTGGATTTTTATGTGTTGGAAGAAACAAGGATAAATGCAAGGAGTTATCTGCTTGTGACAGACGCGCCGGAAGGCGAGGACGGAGAGTGCTATATCCTTAAGGATATGTCAGGACAGCAGGACGCTGAGGCCGTGTATGAGTTTGTGGAAGACGACAGCGAACTGGACGCGCTGATGAAAGTGTTTGAAGAACTGTTAAGCGATGCAGATGTGGACCTTGAGAAATAGATAGAAAGAAAGATTGGAGGAATCAATTTGAATTTAGAAGAAAAAGAGAATACGGCAGAGGTGGCGCCAGAGGCAGCTGCACAGGCAACAATTCAGGCCGTACAGGAAAACAATGCCAAGGACACCGGCATCCAGGAGACAGCAGGAGCTGCGGCCCCACAGGAGCAGCCTGTGAAGAAGTCCCAGAACAGGAGACCGGCCCAGAAAAAGACCGCTTCCAAGGAACAGGGAGGAAATGGGGAAGCCCAGAAAAAGAAAAACACGGGTTCCAGACAGGGTCAGGCAAAGAGCAGGAGCGGACAAAAGGGAGAGAACCAGACCGGAACTGCTGCCAGGGAGTCCAAGGACAGCGCCGGCGCAAGGACCTCCAAGGGAACCGGAAGCGCAAAGGCGTCCAGGAATTCCGGGGAGTCCAAGGCGGCCAGAGGTTCAGGGGAGACCAGGAATACCGGAGAGTCCAGAAATTCCGGAGAGTCCAAGGCATCCAGGAATTCCGGGGAGTCCAAGAACTCCAGAAATTCCGGTGAATCAAAGGCGCTTCCCGCACCGGCCAGACAGAAGGCGCGGGATGGAAAAAAGGACGGAAAGGGCAAGCTGAAAATCATTCCATTAGGCGGTCTTGAGCAGATTGGAATGAACATTACCGCCTTTGAGTATGAGGACAGCATCATTGTGGTGGACTGCGGACTGGCCTTCCCGGGGGACGACATGCTGGGCATTGACCTGGTTATACCGGATGTGACCTACTTAAAGCAGAACATTGACAAGGTGAAGGGCTTCGTCATCACCCACGGCCATGAGGACCATATCGGCGCCCTGCCTTATATCCTGCAGCAGGTCAATGTGCCTGTATACGGCACAAAGCTGACCATTGCCCTGATTGAGCATAAGCTGGAGGAGCACCGCCTCTTAAAGAACACCAAGCGCAAGGTGATGAAGCACGGACAGTCCGTGAACCTGGGATGCTTCAGAGTGGAATTCGTGAAGACAAACCACAGCATCCAGGACGCATCCGCCCTGGCTATATTTACGCCGGTGGGAACCGTGCTGCACACAGGAGACTTTAAGATTGACTACACGCCGGTGTTTGGGGATCCCATTGACCTGCAGCGCTTTGCGGAGCTGGGCAAGAAGGGCGTGCTGGCCCTGATGGCAGACAGTACCAATGCCATCCGTCCCGGATTCACCATGTCCGAGCGTACGGTGGGAAAGACATTTGACGCCATATTCGCGGAGCACCAGAACAGGCGAATCATCGTGGCCACCTTTGCCTCCAATGTGGACCGGGTTCAGCAGGTGGTGAACACGGCGTATAAATACGGGCGCAAGGTGGTGGTGGAAGGCCGCAGCATGGTGACTATCATGGATATTGCCAGCAAGTTGGGATATATCAATGTGCCGGAGGGAACCCTCATCGACATTGAACACCTGAAGAACTACCCGCCGGAGTCCACGGTGCTCATTACCACGGGAAGCCAGGGCGAATCCATGGCCGCCCTTTCCAGGATGGCTGCCAGCATCCATAAGAAGGTATCCATTGTGCCGGGAGATGTGGTGGTGCTGAGCTCCACGCCGATTCCCGGAAATGAAAAGGCAGTGGCCAATGTGGTGAACGAGCTGTCCATGAAGGGCGCTGAGGTAATCTGCCAGGATACCCACGTATCAGGACATGCCTGCCAGGAGGATCTGAAGCTGATTTATTCCCTGGTGCATCCAAAGTTCTCCATCCCCATCCATGGCGAGTACCGCCACCGTATGGCCCAGAGGGAGCTGGCCCAGTTTATGGGTGTACAGAAGGAGAATGCTGTCATGGTCAACTCCGGCGACGTGGTGGCCCTGGACGAGGACAGCTGCGAGGTGATAGACCACGTTACCTGCGGAGGCATCTTCGTGGACGGCCTCGGTGTGGGCGATGTGGGCAATATTGTATTACGGGATAGACAAAACCTTGCACAAAATGGTATTATTGTAGTAGTATTGACGTTAGAGAAGCACAGCAACCAGCTGCTTGCGGGGCCGGATATTGTGTCCAGAGGCTTTGTGTATGTGCGGGAATCCGAGGATTTGCTGGAGGAGGCCCACACCATTGTGTACGACGCAGTGCAGGACTGCCTGGACCGCCATGTCAGCGACTGGGGTAAGATAAAGAACATCATTAAAGACAGTTTAAGTGACTTTTTGTGGAAGCGCATGAAGCGCAATCCCATGATTCTGCCAATTATCATGGAGGTATAACAGATAACGGACCGGTGTGCTGCCGCCCAGGCATCACACCGGTCCGGGATACCGCGGTCATGAAGACGCCGGGCAGGATAAGAGGAATGGATTATGAGCAATAGAACAAGGGAAATCAACAAAATCACAACCACCATAATCGGCATATCCGTGAAGCTCATGGTATATGCCTTGATTATCCTGCTGCTGTATGAGGCGGTTGCCAGGGGCTATGCCTTTGGCCATGAGATATTTTTTGCCGAGGCAGTGGACGAGGCCCCCGGACAGGATATGGTAGTCCAGATTGATACAAAGGAATCCGTGTCTGACGCTGCGCAGTTTCTTGCGCATAAGGGGCTTATTAAAAGTGAGTTTGCCTTTATTTTCCAGAGCAAGTTCTATGACTACGACACCATCTATCCGGGCACCTATACCCTTAATACGTCCATGACATCCAAGGAAATACTCCAGCTTCTCAATGAAAAGCCGGAAACCGACGACAGCGCAAAACCGGCCCAGTCCGGCGGCGCCAAGGCAGCTGAAGCCAAGACGTCCCAGGGCAGGACATCTGAGAAGGAAAACGGGGACAGCGGTGCTTCGGGCCAGGAGACATCTCCGGCTGCGGCAGCTGCGTCCCAGGACGGTGCAGCCGCAGCGGCAGAGACAGACGGGGAAATACCGGCTGACGCGGCTCCTGGGGCCCGGTCAGGGGAGAATGCCCTTGACTCCCGGGAAGCCCAGGCCAATGAGCAGACCTATGAAGGCGAGGACCAGGAGATGGAAGGCGGATGGATTGAGGATGCAGCAGAGGATGGAGCCCAATGATTGTAAATGACAGGATTACGGACTATATACGTTCCCTGGAATCCAGCCAGGGCAGCCTGCTGGATTCCATAGAACAGGAAGCGGAAAGGGAGAGGGTGCCCATCATACGCAGGGAAACCGCAGCCCTTTTAAGGACCCTGGTGGCAGCCCTGAGACCGGCCCATATATTGGAGATAGGAACCGCTGTGGGATACTCTTCTCTTCTCATGTGCCGTGTGATGCCGGAAAACTGCCGCATCACCACCATTGAGAAGTATGAAAAACGGATTCCGGCGGCCCGGGAACATTTTAAAATGGCAGGTGAGGAAGGGCGTATCACCCTTCTGGAAGGGGATGCAGATGACCTTCTGGCCGGACTTAGGGGCCAGACCTTTGACCTGGTGTTCATGGATGCCGCAAAAGGCCAGTACCTGAACTGGCTGCCCATGATTCTGGAGCTGATGCCTGAAGGGGGAGTCCTCATATCGGACAATGTACTTCAGGACGGAGATATCGTGGAATCCAGATTTGCAGTGGAGCGCAGGAACAGGACCATCCACAGCAGGATGCGCCGGTATCTCTACGAGCTTAAGCACAGAAAGGGACTGGAGACAGCCATCATCCCCATAGGGGACGGAGTTGCCGTCAGCACCAAATATACGGAGAGAGTGGAATGAGAAAGACAGAATTACTGATACCGGCCGGAAGCCTGGACGTGCTGAAAACAGCCGTTGTTTACGGGGCAGATGCCGTATATATCGGAGGTGAGGCCTTTGGCCTGCGGGCCAAGGCCCATAATTTTTCCAATGAAGAGATGAAACAGGGAATTGCCTTTGCCCATGCGCGCGGGGTCAAAGTCTACGTGACGGCCAATATATTGGCCCATAACGGAGACCTGCCGGGGGTGGAGGCTTATTTTGAAGAGATGAGGGATGTGGCGCCGGACGCGCTCATCATATCAGATCCGGGTGTGTTCGCCATTGCCAGAAGAATTCTTCCTGACATGGAAATCCATATAAGCACCCAGGCCAACAACACCAATTACGGGACCTATCTGTTCTGGCATGGACTGGGGGCAAAGCGGGTGGTGTCTGCAAGGGAGCTGTCCCTGGCGGAGATCCGGGAAATCCGGGACCACATACCCCAGGATATGCAGATAGAGAGCTTTATCCATGGCGCCATGTGCATTTCCTATTCCGGCAGATGCCTTCTGAGCAATTATTTTGTGGGAAGGGATGCCAACCAGGGCGCCTGCACCCACCCCTGCCGCTGGAAATATTCCCTTGTGGAGGAGACCAGACCGGGAGAATATATGCCTGTATATGAGAATGAGCGGGGCACCTATATATTCAACTCCAAGGACCTGTGCATGGTGGAGTATATTCCGGAGATGATGGATGCCGGAATCGACAGTTTCAAGATAGAGGGAAGGATGAAAACAGCTCTCTATGTGGCCACTGTCACCAGGGCCTACCGCAGGGCAATTGATGATTATCTGAAGGATCCGTCTGTGTACAGGAAGAATCTGGCGTGGTACAGGGAAGAAATTGGAAAATGCACCAACCGCAGGTTTACCACTGGCTTTTACTTCGGCAAGCCCACTGCGGATGACCACATATATGACAGCAGCACCTATGTAAAGAGCTACACCTATCTGGGGACCGCGGAAGAAACGGACAGTCTGGGCCGGTGCAGGATTGAACAGAAAAATAAATTTTCTGTGGGGGAGACCATTGAGGTGATGAAGCCCGACGGACAGAACCTGGAAGTTACAGTGGAGTCCATAACAGACCATGAGGGCAATGAGCAGGAGAGCGCTCCCCATCCAAAGCAGATTCTGTGGGTTAAGCTGTCCGGGGATGTGTCTGTTTTTGATATCCTGCGGAGAAAAGAAGAGGCCGTGGATTAGACAGAACTGAGAACTGGAAGAGACTGGAAATTTGATTGTCCGGAATTCGGGAGGAAGAAACTGCGCCTGGGCTTTATTGGCTCCGGCAGACAGGAGGTGCCTTGGGATGTTAGATGGAATACTCATTGGGCTGGCAGTGCTTTGCGTTGTTTATTTTATAATCATAGTTGTGTATGCAGGCATAAGCACCTCATTTGCCTTCATATGGCTGTTTTTTGCGGCCCTGCTTGTATTTCTGGTATATGGAAAATGGTATTATGCCAGAAATATGGAACGGATCCCCCGCTGGGTGCCGGTGTCGGTGGTTACCACCTGTATTGCGGGGGTGGCTGTGCTGGGAATCCTCTGTATCCTGGTATTTCTGGGAGCAGCCACGCCGGGAAAGGCCAACCTGGATTATGTGATTGTGCTGGGGGCCAGGGTCAAGGAACACACGGTCAGCAATTCCCTGAAAAAGCGTCTGGACAGGGCCATTGTCTATGCGGAGGAGAATCCGTACACCATTCTGGTGCTCTCCGGCGGCAAGGGGCCGGGGGAAGCAGACAGCGAGGCCCAGGTCATGTATGATTATCTGGTGTACAACGGGGTCAGTCCCAGGCAGCTGCTTATGGAGTCCGATTCCACCAGCACGGTGGAGAACATTGCTTACAGCAAGATTGTCATAGAGCAGGACCGGATGAAGGACAAGAAGGAAATCATCCCCATGCCCGGAAAAACAGGCTCGGTTCCTTATGCCATTGCACCGGACAAGCCGCTGGAAATAGGAGTTCTCACCAGTAATTTCCATATTTACCGTGCCAGGCTTACAGCGGAAAAATGGGGATTTGACAACGTATACGGCATATCTGCGGAATCCGACCCGGTTCTGTTTATCCATCTGTGCGTGAGGGAATGTGCTTCTATTTTGAAGGACAGGCTCATGGGGAATATGTGACGGTATGGACGGAACATATGAGATGGCCGGTGTATGGGCCGCGGGAAAAATGGCAGAATAGCTATTATCACCATATGACTGAATGAACGATAGAATGGAGAGATTGAAGCAATGGCAGATGGAAGGAATCTGGAAAAGGTAAAAGAGCTGGCCGCTTACCGCGTGTCAGAAGAGATATACGTGGAGGAAATGGACTCCAGGGCCATGGTGCTGGAACACATAAAAAGCGGCGCCAGGATTTTTCTGATGTCCAATGAGGATGAGAACAAGGTGTTCTATATCGGTTTCCGTACACCGCCCGATGACAGTACGGGACTTCCCCATATACTGGAACACAGTGTACTGGAAGGCTCGGATAAGTTTCCGGTCAAGGACCCCTTTGTGGAACTGGTAAAAGGTTCGCTGAACACGTTTCTGAATGCCATGACGTATCCGGATAAGACCGTATACCCTGTTGCCAGCTGCAATGACAAGGATTTTCAGAATCTGATGGACGTATATCTGGACGGCGTTCTCCACCCGGCTATTTACAGGGAGCCAAAGATATTCCTTCAGGAGGGATGGCACTATGAACTGGAGTCGCCGGAGGATGAGCTGGCTATTAACGGCGTTGTCTATAATGAGATGAAAGGCGCTTTTTCTTCACCGGAAAGTGTTCTGGACCGTTTTACCAGAAATGTGCTCTTTCCGGATACGACCTATTCCAATGAGTCGGGCGGAGATCCTGCCGTGATACCGGAGCTTACCTATGAAAAATTCATTGCGTTCCACCGCAATTACTACCATCCGGCCAACAGCTATATCTATCTCTACGGGGACATGGATATGGCCCAGAAGCTTACATGGCTGGACCAGGAATATCTGGGACAATATGACAGAGAGGACTGCCATGCAGACTCGGCCATAGCTTTGCAGCCGCCCTTTGAACAGCCGGTCCAGAGAGAAATCACCTACTCTGTCACAGAGGAGGAAGGGACAAAGGACAGGACCTATCTTTCCATCAATACCGTGGTGGGTACGGATTTGGATCCGGTACTTTATGTGGCCTTCCAGATTTTGGAATATACCCTGATTAATGCGCCGGGAGCGCCCTTGAAGCAGGCATTGATTGATGCGGGGATTGGTCAGGATATACTGGGAGGCTATGACTGCGGGATTCTGCAGCCGTATTTTTCCGTCATTGCCAAGAATGCCAATCCGGAGCAAAAGGGTGAATTCCTTGCAGTTGTAAAGGGAACGCTGCGAAGGCTGGCTGACCAGGGGATTGACAGAAAGAGCCTGTTGGCCGGACTGAACCTCTATGAGTTCCGTTACCGCGAGGCGGACTACGGTTCCGCTCCCAAGGGCCTTATGTACGGACTCTGGTCTCTGGACAGCTGGCTGTATGACGGGAAGCCCACCCTCCATCTGGAATACCAGAAAACCTTTGACTATCTGAAAAAGGCGGTGGAGGAAGGCTATTTTGAACAGCTGATACACCGGTATCTGCTGGATAATCCCCATGAGGCGGTTATCACGGTGCGCCCCAGGGTGAACCAGACAGCTGAGGAGGACCGCAATCTGGCTGAAAGGCTGAAGGCCTATAAGGAATCCCTTGGCAGGGAGGAGCTTGAGGCCCTGGCTGCCCGGACCAGGCAGTTAAAGGAGTACCAGGAGGAGCCGTCACGGCAGGAAGACCTGGAAAAAATTCCCATGCTGCAGCGGGAGGATATTGAACGGGAAGGCGGCCGTTTTTCTTATGAGGTCAAGATGGAGGACGGAGTGAACGTCATCCACAGCAACCTGTTCACCTCCGGAATCGGATATCTGAAGGTGCTGTTTGACACCAGCCGGGTGCCGGTGGAGGATCTGCCTTATGTGGGGCTTCTTAAGGCAGTGCTGGGATATGTGGATACGGAGCACTACAGCTACGGGGATCTGACCAGCGAGATTTACCTCAACAGCGGCGGCGTGAGCTTTGCGGTGTCATCTTATCCGGATGCAGCACATCCAGGACAATTTACAGGGGCCTTTGTTGCCAGCGCAAAGGTGCTGTACCATAAACTGGACTTTGCTTTCTCCATTCTGGCGGAGATTCTAACCCGATCCAAACTGGATGATGAAAAGCGCCTGGGTGAAATTTTGGACGAGACCAGGTCCAGGGCCAGGATGAAGATGGAGGATGCTTCCCATGGAGCGGCGGTTGGCAGGGCTTCGTCATATTTCTCTGCGTCAGCGGCCTTCAACGATATGACCGGAGGCGTTGGATATTATCAATTTCTGGAGGATGTCAGCCGCAGGTTCGCGGAGGATGCTTCCGGCAGAGGACAATTGATTGCCAGGCTTAAGGATGTCTGCGCCCGGCTGTTTACATCAGATAATCTGCTGGTGGCATACACGGCTGACACAGAAGGTTACAGCAGGCTGCCTGCAGAACTTAAGACCTTCCGTTCAGTCCTTGGAAAGGGAGACGGGAGAACGTATGAATTTGTATTCCGGCCGGACAACCGCAATGAGGGCTTTAAGACAGCGTCCCAGGTTAACTATGTGGCCAGGTGCGGCACCTTTGCGGGAAAGGAAGCCGGAGGAAGAAAACTGGAATACACAGGAGCGCTGAGAGTCTTAAAGGTCATTATGAACTATGAATATCTGTGGATGAACCTGAGGGTAAAGGGAGGCGCTTACGGATGCATGAGCAGCTTCAGCCGCACAGGCGACGGATGCCTGGTATCCTACAGGGACCCCAACCTGGAGGCCACCAACCAGGTGTATGAAGGAATTCCGGATTATCTGAGAAGCTTCTCCATTGACGAGAGGGACATGACAAAATATGTCATCGGCACCATGAGCGATGTTGATACGCCTCTTACGCCTTCCCTGAGGGGAGCCAGGAATCTGTCGGCATACCTTTCCGGTGTGACGGATGAGATGGTGCAGAAGGAGCGGGAACAGATTCTGGATGTGACCCAGGAGGATATAAAGGCGCTGGCTGATATTGTACAGGCTGTGCTGGACACCAGGGCGCTGTGCGTGATTGGCAATGACCAGCAGATTCGCGCCCAGGAGAGCATGTTTGGTGAGGTGAAGAACCTTTACCACTAATTTTAAGGAAGAGAGAATTAAATGGAAGAGAATATACAGAAGAAATCGGGCTTTGTTACGTTGATTGGACGTCCCAATGTGGGTAAGTCCACTCTGATGAACCACTTGATTGGGCAGAAAATTGCAATTACCTCTGATAAGCCCCAGACAACCAGAAACAGGATACAGACCGTGTACACAGATGACAGGGGACAGATTATCTTCTTAGACACCCCTGGTATCCATAAGGCCAAGAATAAGCTGGGCCAATATATGGTGAACGTGGCTGAGCACACTCTGAAGGAAGTGGATGTGATTCTCTGGCTGGTGGAGCCTGCCACCTTCATCGGCGCAGGTGAGCGCCATATAGCGGAGCAGCTTAAGAATGTAAAAACCCCAATCATTCTGGTAATCAACAAGATTGATACAATAAAGAACCAGGATGAAATCCTTACCTTTATTGCGGCCTACAAGGATGTCTGCGATTTTGCGGAAATCGTACCTCTCTCTGCGTTGAAGGATAAGAATACGGATCTGCTGACTGAGCTGATTTTCAAATACCTGCCTTACGGCCCGCAGTTCTATGATGAGGACACGGTGACGGATCAGCCTATGCGCCAGATTGCTGCTGAGCTTATCCGCGAGAAAGCGCTGCGCCTTCTGGACGACGAGATTCCCCATGGCATTGCGGTGACCATTGAGAAGATGAAGGAGCGCAAGGGCGGCCTGATTGATATTGAGGCCAGTATTGTATGTGAAAGAGAATCTCACAAGGGCATCATTATCGGAAAGGGCGGCAGCATGCTGAAACGCATCGGCATAGAGGCCAGGAAAGAGATTGAAAGCATGATGGACACACAGGTGAACCTGCAGCTGTGGGTTAAGGTAAGAAAGGAATGGCGGGACAGCGAGCTGTATATGAAGAACTACGGCTATAATCAAAAAGAAATTTGAGAAAAAATCTCACTTATTAATGTGGATAACTGTTGGTTTTACAACGCTGACGGTGGAAAAACCACAGAGATTTGACAAGGGTCTGATGGAAATGCTGAGAGGAGGAAGAAACTGGAAATGAGAGAGACAGTAACATTAACTGGGATGGTTCTCCTTTCGGCTCCCTCCGGGGATTTTGACCGGCGTCTGGTGCTGCTCACAAGGGAGAGGGGGAAGATTACAGCCTTCTCCCATGGCGCCAGAAAACCGGGCAATCCTCTGATGGCGGCCAGCAGGCCTTTTTGTTTTGGTAATTTTAACCTTTATGAAGGCAGGAATGCCTACAATCTCCAGTCAGCCCAGATTACCAATTATTTTGACGGGCTGTCCACGGACATGGAAGCAGCCTGCTATGGTTCCTATTTTCTGGAAACCGCAGCTTATTTCGCCCAGGAAAATCTGGACGGCACAGAACTGTTAAAGCTCCTGTACCAGTCCCTCAGAGCTCTTTTGCGTCCGGCCCTTCCCAAACGGCTTGTGCGCAGGGTTTTCGAGCTTAAGAGTATGGTAATCAACGGGGAATACACCCAGGACCCTCCGGTTCCGGTCTCTGATTCCTGTCATTATGCCTGGGAGTATGTTATCTGCTCACCGTCGGAATCCCTTTATCAATTTGCGCTGAAGGAAGAAGTGCTGAAGGAATTTGAGTCTGTTGTGGAAAAAAGCAGACGGTATTTTGTGCGCCATGAGTTCCGTTCCCTGGAAATTTTGGAAACCCTGACAGCATAAAATCCGTCATAAGGCTTGAAATTATGGCATTCAGAGGATATAATATGTCCATATGCCCGGTACGGCGGCAAAGAAGTATGAGGAAGGAATATTTATGAAGAAGATTGTGAAGGGGATTCTGCTGCTGGCAGCGGCGGCTGCGGTGGTTACGGGATGCTCCAGGATAGGCATGGGGGGAGCCGAAGTCCCCACTGAGAACAGCGTCTACGTGGCAGGCGACGGCAGTGTCAGGTGGGCTTCGGTGGAGACTTACCAGCAGGGCAGTTATACGGAGGACGAACTAAAGAACTCGGCCGGACAGAAAATCATTGATTTTAACAGCGGACTGGGTAAGGCTGCTTCCTATGAGAATGCGGAAGGCTCTGAGAAACTTCCGGTGGCCATTGTTTCAGCCAGCATGGGAAACGGAACAGCCACATTGGTTACGGAATACGACGCTCCGGGCCGTCTCATTGAATTTGCCCAGGAGATTGGAGATTATAATGTGCCGTTCACCCAACTGGATACAGGCAGAGTGGCAGCCATGTCCGGTGAACTTGCGGAGGTTTCCTTTCAGGATGAGAAGGGGAAGGCGGTGGACCAGGAGACAGCTCTTAAGGACGGACAGAGCATGGTGGTTAAGGCTGCGGGACAGGGCGTCATTGTGACGGAGAAAAAAATCCAGTATGTAAGCGAGGGCTGCGTCCTGAAGGATTCCAACCGGGTGCAGACTTCCGGAGAGGGAACCAGTTACATCATATTAAAGTAATTCTTATAATTTAATTTATATTAAATCTATAATTATTAAGAAGAGAGGATGCAGATATGGAAAAGACAATGGAGAAAATCGTGGCATTGGCCAAGAACAGGGGCTTTGTGTATCCAGGTTCTGAGATTTACGGCGGCCTGGCCAATACCTGGGATTATGGCAACCTGGGTGTGGAACTGAAAAATAATGTAAAGAAAGCCTGGTGGCAGAAGTTCATCATGGAGAGCCCCTACAACGTAGGCGTTGACTGTGCTATTTTGATGAATTCCCAGACATGGATTGCCAGCGGACATCTGGGAGGATTCTCTGACCCTCTGATGGACTGTAAGCAGTGTAAAGAGAGATTCCGCGCAGACAAACTGATTGAGGATTATAACGACGCCCACGGAATCCAGATGGAAGGCTCTGTTGACGGCTGGTCACAGGAGCAGATGAAGCAGTACATTGATGACAACAACATCTGCTGTCCAAGCTGTGGCGCCCATGACTTCACGGATATCCGCCAGTTTAACCTGATGTTCAAGACATTCCAGGGTGTAACAGAGGATGCCAAGAGCACGGTTTACCTGCGTCCTGAGACTGCCCAGGGTATTTTCGTTAACTTTAAGAATGTACAGAGAACTTCCAGGAAGAAGGTGCCATTCGGCATCGGCCAGATCGGCAAGTCCTTCCGCAACGAGATTACGCCCGGAAACTTTACATTCCGTACCAGGGAGTTTGAGCAGATGGAGCTGGAATTCTTCTGCAAGCCTGACACAGACCTGGAGTGGTTTGCTTACTGGAAGGAATTCTGCATTAACTGGTTAAGGTCATTAGGCATCAAGGATGATGAGCTGAGGGCCAGAGACCACTCTCCTGAGGAGCTGAGCTTCTACAGCAAGGCTACCACAGACCTGGAGTATCTGTTCCCCTTTGGCTGGGGTGAGCTTTGGGGCATTGCAGACAGGACTGACTATGACTTAAGCCAGCACCAGAAGGTGTCCGGACAGGATATGTCCTACTTTGACGATGAGACAAAGGAGAGATACATTCCTTATGTTATCGAGCCTTCACTGGGAGCTGACCGCGTGACGCTGGCATTCCTGTGCGCTGCTTATGATGAAGAGGAAATCGGGGAAGGCGATGTAAGAACTGTCCTTCACTTCCATCCGGCCATTGCTCCTGTAAAGGTGGGTGTGCTTCCTCTGTCCAAGAAACTGAATGAAGGTGCTGAAAAGATTTACACCGAGCTTTCCAAATATTTCAACTGCGAGTTTGACGACAGGGGCAATATCGGTAAGAGATACAGGAGACAGGATGAAATCGGAACTCCATTCTGTATTACCTATGACTTTGACTCAGAAGAAGACCATGCAGTTACAGTCCGCGACAGGGATACCATGGAGCAGGTAAGGGTTCCGATTGCTGAGCTTAAGGACTACTTTGCTGAGAAGTTTATGTTTTAGAAGATAAAAGGGTACTGCATGGAAATGCAGAAGAAAAACCTCCGCGGTTCCGGGAAGGAACTGCGGAGGTTTTGTGCTGGGAACATTTAAATTGGGATCATTTAATTGAGTTCATTTTGTTTGGATTCATTTCATTTGCTGTCATTGCCTGGCCGATGGCTTCGCCCATCCGTACCCTGGTTTCCACATCCAGGGCAGTGTTGCGCATGATATCCTTGTCAATGACGACGGTGCCGGGCTGGAAGAGCAGCAGGATGGAGGAACCGCCAAAGGCAAAGTAGCCCTTTTCCTGACCGCGGAACACATCAATGCTGGTATAAGCCTTGTGGTGATTTACAATTTTTCCCACCATAAGAGCCCCTATCTCCATCATCAGCACTGTGCCGAAGGAACCGGTGCGCAGCAGGGAATACTCCCTGGAGTTTTCTTTGTAGACAGGACGGCGGCTGGCGGCTGCCGGATTGACTGTGTGGAGCACGCCGGGAATCCTGCGGTAAGAGGAGCGCCGTCCGCGGTCCACATAGGCATAGCGGTGGTAATCTGATACAGTGAGCCTTAAGAGAAGGGCAGTGCCGCCGGCGTAGCGGGCAGCCAGGCCGGAGTCCCTTAAAAGCTGCTCCAGCGTATATTGGGTGTGCTTGATGGTGATACGCATGTTCTTATGGATGGGATAAACGCTTGCAAACCCGTCGCAGGGGCTGCACAATATATGGTCCCTGACGTCGAAGGGCCTTGCCTCCGGCAGCATTCTGCGGGTAAAGAAGGCATTAAATGAGCGGTATCTTCCGCCGGCCGGTGTTTCGCAGTCCTCGGCGCAGATACCGGCAGACTTCATAAAGCCGGGAATGATGGGCGCTGACAGTGGCGAGTCCAGAAAAACGCCGCAGATTTTGGAAACAGCCGGATGGACCAGCGGTTTTATGAGCATACGTCCCAGAAAGCTGGCATATAGATTCTCCAGGAAACGGTCCTGGAGGGTGCTGCCGCCCAGGGAACGGCCGGTTCTGTCTGCATATTGCATGGAATCACACCTTTCTTTAATTATCAGAAGAAATATATCTTAATCAGTGCACAGGATACAATGGCGACCAGAAGGGTCAGCATTTTCCAGCCGGGTTTGCGCAGCGGGAAATTAATGATGAACAGCAGACCCACGGTGAGGATGCAGATGTGAAGCTCTGACAGGAATCTGTGGCCCAGCAGAGGGCGCAGGGTGCAGAACAGAGGCAGAATAATGGCTATGGAGGTGATGGGAAGTCCCTGGTAGTACTTGCGGGCTTCATCTGTCTCATCCTGCCGTTTTTCTTCCATGACATTAAAAAATGCCAGGCGGATGACACCTGCAATCAGATAGAATACCAGTATGGAGATGCCTGCCGGTCCCCGCATACCGATGGAATAGCACAGTATCATGGGAAAAGCCCCGAAACAGACCACATCACAGAGAGAATCAATCTGGATTCCGAAGCGCTTTTCATCTTCCGTGCGGTCTTTTTTCAGACGGGCCACCTTGCCGTCGAACATGTCGCACAGGCCGGAGAACGCAAGACAGAACAAAGCGTATTTTGCAAAACCCTGGAAGGTGAGAATCATGCCCATGGCTGCGGAAGCCAGTCCCAAATATGTCAATACAACCGTGTAGCTGTAAAATCCTATCATAAAATACAACCCCAATCATTCGTCCTTTTGGTCCTTGCTTTATAAGGACAATATTATCATTATATCAGAAATCCGGGAGGAAACAAGGAAAAACAGGACTTTTGTTCATAAAATTTAGAAACCTTTTATAAACGAAAATTAGTTATTGTGATATACTAGCAATAACGGATGACAGACTGTCTTTGTTTTCGGACGGAAGCGAGTACTGCATTGTATAGGAAGCTTATACGATGCAGTACTCATAATGTCAGACCGTATCATGACAAAGGAGGATGGGGCTTATGAAACTGAGGACCCGTCTTGCGGTGGCGTTTTTAACCATAACCATTGTTCCCATGCTGCTGTTTTATCTGCTGGTTCTTGCACTCAGCAATTATCAGACCAGGTCCTTCACCAAGGAGTACGGACTTACGGAGCAGGTGGATCTGTTCTCAGGCAATTCCATGCAGATATTTAACCGTATTACCAAGCGCTCCCAGGAGGACATCAGGAATACACTGGACAACGATCCGGGGCTCTACAACGATTTATCATATCTGGATAAGGTCAACGCTGAACTGAAAAGCCATTATGCATATCTGATTGTGCGAAAAGGCGATACCATTCTGTACTGCGGCGACAGCAATAAAGCCGCAGGGGAGGCCATATGCGCCCAGCTGCCCAGGTTTGATATGATGAAGGGAGACTTACAGGGCGGCATTTATCTGGACGGCGAGAGCCAGCACCTGATTAAGCAGATGGATTTCACCTTTCCGGACGGCCAGGAAGGAAGCGCTTTTATTATTTCCAATGTGGATGACCTGATACCGGAAGTAAAATCCATGATAAGGGAGATGCTGATACTGGGTATCACTATTCTGGTGTTTGCGGGCATTGTGCTGACATACTGGGTATACCGTTCCATTCTCAGTCCGCTGAACAAGCTTCAGGAGGCCACGAAGAAGATTCGCGACGGAAACCTGGAATTCACACTGGATGTGGACGCGGATGATGAGATAGGCCAGCTGTGCCAGGATTTTGAGGAAATGCGTATCCGGCTTAAGGAGAACGCGGAGGACAAGATACAGTATGACAAGGATAATAAGGAACTGATCAGCAATATATCCCACGATTTGAAAACACCAATTACGGCTATCAAGGGATATGTGGAAGGCATACTGGACGGTGTGGCGTCTTCGCCGGAAAAGCTGGACAAATACATCCGTACCATATACAATAAGTCTAATGATATGGACAGGCTGATTGACGAGCTGACCTTTTATTCCAAAATTGATACAAATAAGATTCCCTATACCTTCAGCAAGATCAACGTGGCCCAGTATTTCCGGGACTGCGTGGAGGAGGTTGGCCTGGATATGGAAGCCAGGGGGATTGAGCTGGGATATTTCAATTATGTGGATGAAGACGTGGTCATCATTGCCGACGCAGAGCAGATGAAGCGTGTCATCAATAATATCATCAGTAATTCCGTAAAATATCTGGATAAGAAAAAGGGCATTATCAATATTAGGATAAAGGACGTAGGCGATTTTATCCAGGTTGAAATAGAAGATAATGGAAAAGGCATAGCAGCAAAGGACCTGCCCAATATTTTTGACCGGTTCTACCGCACGGATTCCTCCCGCAATTCAGCCCAGGGAGGAAGCGGTATAGGTTTATCCATCGTGCGCAAGATTGTGGAGGACCACGGGGGACGTATATGGGCCACCAGCAAGGAAGGAATCGGAACAGAGATACATTTTGTTCTAAGAAAATATCAGGAGGTTTTACAGGATGAGCAAGATTCTAATCGTGGAAGATGAGGAGAGCATAGCAGAGTTAGAGAAGGATTATCTGGAGCTGTCCGGCTTTGAGGTAGAGATTGAAAATGACGGAAGTTCCGGTCTGGATAAGGCGCTGAAGGAAGACTATGATCTTTTGATTCTGGATCTGATGCTGCCCGGTACAGATGGATTTGAGATATGTAAGAGAGTACGGGAAGTAAAGAACACGCCCATCATTATGGTTTCGGCCAAAAAAGAGGATATTGACAAAATCCGCGGTCTGGGACTGGGAGCAGACGATTATATCACCAAGCCATTCAGCCCAAGCGAGATGGTGGCCAGGGTGAAGGCGCACATGGCCAGGTATGAGCGCCTTATTGGCAGCGGGCAGCCGGCCAATGAGCTGATTGAAATCCGCGGCCTGAAAATTGATAAGACAGCCCGGCGCGTGTGGGTCAACGGGGAGGAGAAAACCTTTACCACAAAGGAATTTGACCTTCTGACCTTCCTTGCCCAGAACCCCAACCATGTGTTTACCAAAGAGGAGCTGTTCAGCAAGATATGGGATATGGAGTCCATTGGGGACATTGCCACTGTAACGGTGCATATTAAGAAGATTCGTGAGAAGATAGAGTTTAACACGGCCAAACCGCAGTATATTGAGACGATATGGGGGGTTGGGTACCGGTTTAAGGTGTAATATTGACATAACACTAAATTTAGTGTAATATAAAGATAGCTAAGAAAGTAGTTAAGACTATGTGGACACAAAGCGAAATCCCGTGTATGCCAGTACACGGGATTTCATTTTAGGTTAGCTGTCTTTATGTTTTCTGTCTAACCATTTGCATATGTAGTAGCCAGCTACACTTGCCATGACAGAAAATATGAAAGTAGTTAAGAGTTCCATGCAGACACCTCCTTCCTGCTGGAAAGAGTCGACAGCATATTCATTATATCTCATACAGATGGAGATGTCTATGGAACAAGAAGGATGATAACATTACTTTTCCTCATGGTAGTATGAAACTCCTGTACTACCACAAATACTACCGAAAGCAACACGGCTAGAAAAAAGTGAGAGGGAAAGAAAAGGTAAGATGTGGAAAGTTCCTAGAGATAACAAGGGATAAAGAGGTATAAAACTTTAGACACGGTTAAATTGGGGACAGTTTATCGGCTACCGGTTTAAGGTGTAATATTAACATGACACTTGCTTTGGCTATATGGTTTCGGTCCAGCCATTTGCTCTCGAATATTGTAAGAGCTTACATAAATGAGACGGAAATGAACCGGGATGGGCTTTTGACGGATTCAGGGTTATTCGCAAAGTTATGTACATACAACACCGAAAGTTCGCATATACGATTAAACAACGCATATGTGAAAATGACAGAAAATGAAAGTGCTTACAGCGATTTTACCTTAAAATTTAACAAATTTTCACGGAAAAACTCTTTACTCGCGAAATCTTTGTGATATAATGAACGAGGTGGACGGACAAGACATATATATTTGTTCCGTTCAGAAATGAAAGGCATAAAACAGAGCGTAGAATGCCAGTCTACAAGAACATGAGGAGGAATTAACTTATGGCAAAATGGGTTTATAAGTTCCACGAAGGCAGTGCGGCAATGAGAAACCTTCTTGGCGGCAAGGGCTGCAACTTAGCAGAAATGACAAACCTGGGAATGCCCATTCCACAGGGATTTACTGTTACAACAGAGGCTTGTACCGAATATTATAACTGTGGCAAGCAGATTTCACAGGAGATTCAGGACCAGATTTTTGAGGCAATTACCTGGCTGGAAGGTATCAATGGCAAGAAGTTCGGCGATACAGAGGATCCGTTACTAGTTTCCGTACGTTCCGGCGCACGGGCGTCCATGCCTGGTATGATGGATACAATCCTGAACCTGGGATTAAACGACGTTGCAGTTGAGGGATTTGCAAAGAAAACCGGCAACCCAAGATTTGCTTACGATTCCTACCGCAGATTCATCCAGATGTATTCTGACGTTGTTATGGAAGTTCCAAAGTCCTACTTCGAGAAAATCATCGACGAGATGAAAGAAGCAAAGGGCGTACATTTTGATACAGATCTGACTGCTGATGATTTGAAAGAGCTGGCAGCAAAATTCAAGGCTGTTTACAAGGAAGCTATGAACGGCGAGGATTTCCCGCAGGATCCTACCGAGCAGCTGATGGGCGCTGTTAAGGCTGTGTTCCGTTCCTGGGACAACCCACGTGCCATCGTATACCGCCGTATGAACGATATCCCCGGCGACTGGGGTACTGCTGTTAATGTTCAGACCATGGTATTCGGAAATAAGGGCGAGACCTCCGGTACAGGTGTTGCGTTTACACGTAACCCATCCACCGGCGCAAAGGGAATTTACGGCGAGTACCTGATTAACGCACAGGGCGAGGACGTGGTTGCAGGTGTTCGTACACCACAGCCAATCTCCAAGCTGGCAGAGGACCTTCCGGAGTGCTATAAGGAATTTATGGATCTGGCTATGAAGCTGGAGAACCATTTCCGGGATATGCAGGATATGGAGTTTACCATTGAGGAAGGCAAGCTGTACTTCTTACAGACACGTAACGGCAAGAGGACTGCTCCGGCAGCTATCCAGATTGCCTGCGATTTAGTAGATGAGGGTATGATTACACCAGAAGAGGCTGTATGCAGAATCGAGGCTAAGTCGTTAGATCAGCTGCTGCATCCAACCTTTGTACCGGAAGCACTGAAGGCCGGCGAAGTAATCGGAAGCGCGCTTCCTGCATCTCCTGGCGCTGCAGCTGGTAAGGTATACTTTACAGCTGACGAGGCTAAGGATGCCGGCAAGGGCGGCAGAGGCGAGAGAGTTATCCTGGTTCGTCTGGAGACATCTCCGGAGGATATTGAGGGTATGCACGCTGCACAGGGTATCCTGACTGTCCGCGGCGGTATGACCAGCCATGCAGCAGTTGTTGCACGCGGCATGGGTACCTGCTGTGTTTCCGGCTGCGGCGAGATTAAGATTGACGAAGAAGCTAAGGTATTTGAACTTGGCGGACATACATTCCATGAGGGAGATTATATTTCCCTGGATGGTTCTACAGGAAAGATCTACAAGGGCGACATCGCTACACAGGAAGCTACTGTAAGCGGTAACTTTGAGCGCATCATGGAGTGGGCTGACCAGTTCAGGACCCTGCGTGTACGCACCAACGCTGATACCCCTGCCGACACCCTGAACGCAGTTAAGCTGGGGGCTGAGGGCATCGGTCTCTGCCGTACAGAGCATATGTTCTTTGACGCAGAGAGAATTCCGAAGATTCGTAAGATGATTCTGTCCGAGACAGTTGCGCAGAGAGAAGAAGCATTAAACGAGCTGATTCCATTCCAGAAGGGCGACTTCAAGGCCATGTACAAGGCTCTGGAGGGAAGACCTATGACCGTTCGTTACCTGGATCCGCCTCTGCATGAGTTTGTTCCTACCGATCCGGATGACATCAAGGCACTGGCTGATGATATGGGAATGACGGTTGAGGATGTTAAAGCCAAGTGTGCAGAACTTCATGAGTTCAACCCAATGATGGGCCACCGCGGATGCCGTCTGGCTGTTACCTATCCGGAGATTGCCAAGATGCAGACAAGGGCTGTCATGGAAGCTGCAATCGAGGTTAAGGAAGAGTGCGGATATGACATTGTTCCTGAGATTATGATTCCATTGGTTGGCGAGAAGAAAGAGCTTAAGTACGTTAAGGACGTAGTGGTTGAGATTGCTGAACTGGTTAAGAAGGAGAAGAACTCCGATATCCAGTACCACATCGGTACCATGATTGAGATTCCGAGAGCAGCCCTGACTGCTGACAAGGTTGCTGAAGAGGCAGACTTCTTCTCATTCGGAACCAATGACCTTACACAGATGACCTTCGGCTTCTCACGTGACGATGCCGGCAAGTTCCTGGATTCCTACTACAAGGCTAAGATTTACGAGTCTGACCCATTTGCAAGGCTGGATCAGGAAGGCGTTGGACAGCTGGTTAAGATGGCTGTTGAGAAGGGACGCTCCACAAAGGCAGACCTTAAGTGCGGTATCTGCGGCGAGCACGGCGGCGATCCTTCATCTGTAGAGTTCTGCCATAAGATTGGACTGAACTATGTATCCTGCTCACCATTCCGTGTTCCGATTGCACGTCTGGCAGCAGCACAGGCAGCGTTGAACAATAAGTAACATTGTGGTTTACGCTAAAACTATTAAGTGATTTTGTAATCAGTGCTTGATATAATATAAACAGGCAAAAGAGATTATATTTATTTGAAGCACAAAGGGAAACCCTCAGGACCGCAATTCCTGAGGGTTTCATTTGAGTTAGTTGTCGTCCTTATTTCTGTCTGACCCCTGCATCTGTAACGGGCAATCACGTTTACCATGACAGATACAATAAAGGGGATAAAACCAGTTGATAAATGCGGCATACCATGGATGGCGGACTCTTGGGAGTCCGCTTTTCTGTACTCTCAGCCGTTTTATTCGTCCCGGCCGCTATCTCCATACGGACCGGGTGGTTGAACTTCCGGGCTTTGTCTGCCGCATTTATAACCCAGCGCAGAACTGATTTGGCTGCTGGCAGACAGCAGTGCTGAGAGATACCGGTCCATGGCAGATGGCTTTATATTGTTGGTTGTTCCTGAGACGCCCAGACTGTAATTCACTTCGCCGCGATAATCATAAATAGGGGCGGCAATACATCTGACGCCTAAAGCTATCTCTTCGTCGTCCACTGCATAGCCCTGGCTGCGTATGATTGCCAGCTGTTCCATCAGAATGTCCTTGTCTGTAATTGTTTTGGGAGTATAAGCTGTCAGGGGGTAGTCCTTTAACAAACGCACAGCAGCGAAAGGGGGTCGGAAAGCAAGAATACACTTTCCGACAGAGGAACTATGCAGCGGCTCCGCCATGCCGACAGTAGCCGACAGGTTATATACCTTATTTGACTGGACTTGATCTACTACATAGGCTGCATCGTTATTGAAGGCACATAAATGTACACTTTCATCCAGTTCATCATAAAGCTTTGTCAAAAAGGGACGGGCAATTGTTATGATATTAATATTACGTTTTACGCCTTCTCCCAAATATAAGATTTTAAAGCCCAGGCCATACTTTTTTGTTGCAGGATCTGCCTGCACCATATCATGTTTTTTCAGAGTCTCCATTAACCGGGAGACAGTGCTTTTATTTACACCTAATTCTTCCGCAATTTCTGTAACGCTTGCCGTGTTTTTCTGTTCAAGAATTGACAGAATTGTCATTGCTCGATCAAGAGATTGTATCATTTTATCGCTCCTATAAGAATCCTTGCCGGTATCAATTCCGGCATCAATATTTTTTATGTTATCTACCGATTTCCCCAACAGTTTTGGATCGAATCCCCCACCCCATATGGATTTCTCTCATTATAACATATATCTTACATTAACACTACTTTGGCAAATATGACTATAAATACCTTGTTTATTTGTGGAAAAAAGACAAAATTACCCATGGTTGCATAATGCGCAATCGAGTTCCTGATTGTGTATTGTAACATATTCTCGTTATGATATAATCAAATCCAAGAAAGGGGTAATTTTAACCGAACTGATTACCAGAAGGAGGAAGGAAGTTTAAATGGAAGCAAATGTCTAAAAAGAGGCGGGGAAGATGGAAGCACATGAAATTAAAAAGGATATAGAGGAATAATTATGAATGAAATGATGGAACAGAGAAGAAAACGTGCGAAAGAGATTAAAACACACGGCACAATTCGTAAAGCTGTGGAAGCTGGCAGCCTGGAACAATTTCAGGACATCAGCCTCAGCGAGGCAGTTGTGTTAGGGTTAATAAATCAGGGTGTGAAAACCTTTGTGGGTATTTTCGGTCATGGAATGACTGATGTCGGTGAAGTGCTGCGTATATATGAAGAAGAAAATGCTGTTAAGACGGTTAATGTCCGGAATGAAGTAGAAGCTTCCCATGTGGCGGCTATGCTCAGATGGAAATATAATGAGGTTCCGGCGGTTTTTACTTCCATTGGACCGGGTGCCTTACAGGCCGCTGCCGGATCGCTGGTTCCGTTGGCCAATGGCCTTGGCATCTATTATTTGATGGGTGATGAAACCAGCCACAGTGAAGGGCCTAACATGCAGCAAATCCCCAAAAGAGAGCAGGAACTGTTTCTGCGGCTCCTGTCAACATTTGGGCCTGCATATTCGCTGCATACGCCGGAAGCAGTGTTTACAGCGTTGAAAAGAGGAGATGCGGCAGTCCATGGAAGAGCAAAACGTACACCATTTTACATGCTTCTTCCCATGAATATCCAGCCCAAATTAATGAAAAGCTGCAATCTGCTTGAGTTTACTGAAAAATCAGAGGAGTCAAAAGTTATAAGCACAGATATGAGTGTTTTCAACGCCGCACTGGAGGCTATCCTCGATTCGTCCAGGATTACAGTCAAAGTTGGAGGCGGAGCAGCAGATGTCACGGCCGAAGTACTGGAGGAATTTTTAGAACTGACAGATGCTGTATATGTACACGGACCGCAGGTACCGGGCTTATATCCATATTCAAAAAAGCGCAATATGAGTGTTGGCGGTTCCAAGGGTTCAATATGCGGAAATTACGCTATGAACGAATGTGATTTAATGATTGCCATTGGAGCAAGAGGCGTTTGTCAATGGGACAGTTCAGGAACCTCGTTTCGTAAGGCTAAGAAAATTATAAATATCAATTGCGATTACGATGACCTGGCCCAATATAATAATTCTGTGCGCATACAGGGTGATGCAGAAGAAGTACTCTTAAAAATAATTGAGCTGCTGAAAAAAACTGAAAATAAAACATCTGACCCTGAGTGGCTGAAAGAATGTACGGATAAGAGAATGGAGTGGGAGACCTATAAGCAGCTAAGATATGACAATCCTGTCTTGGTAGATGAAAAGAGGGGAGAGTCCATTCTGACAGAGCCAGCAGCCATCAAAAAGGCAGTGGACTTTGCGGATATGCATGGCTGCGTAAAAATATTTGACGCGGGGGATGTTCAGGCAAACGGGTTCCAGATTGTAACAGATGAAAAACCGGGACAAACAATAACAGACACAGGCTCATCCTATATGGGATTTGCAGTATCCTCCATGCTTGCTTTTGCACTGGCAGGAGGAAAAGATTACCCTGTGGCCTTTACCGGTGACGGAAGCTTTATGATGAATCCCCAGATATTAATTGACGGGGTTCAGCATGGACTCAGAGGCATGATTGTTTTGTTTGATAACCGGCGTATGGGGGCTATTACCAGTCTGCAGCACTCTCAATATGACGTAGAGTATAAAACCGATGATTCAGTTATAGTAGATTACGTTCAAATGGCAGAAGCAGTCAAAGGGGTGAAGGGATTCTATGGCGGAGCTACGGCCGAGGAACTTGAAAAAGCATTAAGCCAGGCATATGAGCATGATGGTCTGTCCCTGGTGCATGTCCCCGTATATTACGGCAGAGACGAGCTGTCCGGCCTTGGTTCTTTTGGGGACTGGAATGTTGGAAATTGGTGTGAAAGGGTCCAGAAACTGAAACATACGATTGGCTTTTAGGCCCTTTAAGAGCACTGCATTATCTGAGGAAACGGTCATGTGTTGTTGTGAAAACGGATGACTTAAAAAAATGTACAATAAAAAAGGAGGAAATATTCTATGAATTATGAAATTCCAGAAACAATGAAAGCATGGGTCTTGGGGGATCCTGGAGTACTTACGTTGGAAGAGAAACCGGTTCCGCAGCCTAAAAAGTCAGAGGTACTTGTAAAAATTGACGCAGTGGCTATTTGCGCCACTGATTTGGAAATCATTGAAAACGGACCACCCGCTATGATTCAAGGCGGTCTGCCTTTTAATAAGGGTTTTACGCCCGGTCATGAGTATATGGGAACCGTTGTTAAGCTGGGAGATGGTGTTGATGAGTATAAAGTTGGCGACAGAGTGGCAGTGGAAATCCATGCCGGCTGTTCCAGCTGTGAGCGCTGCCGCGAGGGCATGTATACATCGTGCCTGAATTATGGCAAAAACTACGAAGGCAACGATAAAGGCCACAGAGCCAATGGTTTTACAACGGATGGAGGCTTTGCGGAATACGCTATCAACAATGTAAATACGTTGTGCCATGTGGGCGACAATGTTACTGATGAAGAGGCAACACTGATTGTGACGGCCGGAACTGCAATGTATGGTTTAGATACCCTTGGCGGTTTGATTGCAGGTCAGTCGGTGGTTGTAACCGGACCAGGACCCATTGGTCTGATGGCGGTTGCGGTCGCAAAGGCTTTGGGCGCCAATCCGGTAATTTTGACCGGTACAAGAGATAACAGACTTGAGCTTGGTAAAAAACTGGGGGCAGATTACACTGTAAATGTAAGAAACCAGGATGTTGTCAAGGCGGTTAAAGAAATTACAAATGGTGAAGGTGTTCACTATGTAATGGAATGCTCCGGCGCCCCAAATGCTGTTAATGAAGCAGCCAATATGGTCAAAAGGGGCGGAAGAATCTGTCTGGCTGCTTTTCCGTCAAAGCCTGTTGAGGTTGATGTGGCAGCTTTGGTCCGCAATAACATTTCTCTCTTTGGCATCAGAGGCGAAGGCAGAAGCGCTGTTCACAGAGCGGCTTCCCTGATTAGCGAAAAGCGCTTTGACGCCTCCCTGATTCATACTCATACATTTGGCTTTGGGGATCTGCTTACAGCCCTGAAATATTCAAAAGAAAGAATAGACGACGCAATCAAAGTAGTTGTGAAGATTCCGGGCTAGGAGAGTAATTGTATGCTTCAATACAAAAAATATTATATGCCGAAATCAAAGGAAGAACTTTTCCGTTTGATGGAACAAAATGCTCATTCCTTTGATATTATTTCCGGAGGAACCGATCTGTTTGCAGAAGAAAGGACTCCTTTTAACGGTCAGGACGCTGCAATTGATATCAGCAGCATTGAAGATTTTTCCATAATTGAATCTAAATGCGGGTTCATAACAATTGGGGCAAATACCAGAATTCAACAGTTTTTAGAAGAACCGGTATTAATTGACACTGTGCCTGTTTTGAGGCATGCAGCCAGTTACTTTGCAGATCAGCAGATACGGGAGATTGCAACAGTTGGAGGCAACCTGGCAAACGCATCTCCCTGCGCTGATTTGATACCGCCTTTATTGGCCATGGATGCAACGGTTCATACGATTAGGAAAAACGGAAACGATATTTGCACGAGTGATGTACCGCTATCTGATTTTATTAAAGGCGTTGGCAAAACTTCGTTGTCTGAAGGAGAGGTTATCCAGTCAGTTACATGCCCCATATTAAAAGATTACGGGTGTGCCTTTAAAAAAGTCGGGCTTAGACGCTCTTTGTGTATTTCAACCGTGAACTCTGCCTTTTTAGTAAAGGCCGATGAAACGAATCAATATTTTAAGGATGTCAGAATTGTGTTTGGAGGAATCGGGCCGGCTCCTGTAAGATTAAATGAAATCGAGGACAATTTGAAGGGAAACCGTATTTCAAAGGATATAATTCTGAAGATGGCCGAATGTATTCCCGGAGATATTGTTAAGTCCAGAAGCAGAAGAGAGTATAGAAAGACAGTCATCAGAAACTTTTTGCTGGCCGGTCTTTATGAATCACTTGCAGAAATTAATATTGTACCGTGTTGACCAAATGCCGAAGACGCAAAAATGCATCTTAAAAGAGTGGAAAATTATGAATGCAGAACTTGTAAAGATAGAATTAAAAGTAAATGGCAAAAAAGTTTGTAAATATGTTGCTCCGTCAATGAGACTTGCGGATTTTTTGAGAGAAGAGCTTCATTTGATTGGAACAAAAAAGGGCTGCAATGCAGGAGAGTGCGGAACTTGTTCTGTTTTGATTAACGGCGTACTGAAAAAGAGCTGTATGATACCGGTTATCAAAGCCAATCACTGTGAGATTCTGACCATAGAAGGCATTGGAACTGACGGGTTGAGTATTATACAAAGATGTTTCATAAAAGCCGGGGCTGTTCAATGCGGTTATTGTACTCCGGGTATGATTATGGCAGCTACAACTATATTAAAAGAAAACAGGCATCCTGATAAAGTCGAAATCAGAAGACGTCTCGGCGGAAATATATGCAGATGCACAGGCTACGTCAAAATAGTTGAAGCCATAGAATTGGCACGGGATATCCTGAATCATGACCAAAGCGCTGATTGTCTGGATTCCATTGTTCCGGATACAGGCAAAATCATCGGTTCACGGATAGAGAGAGTGGACGCCAAGGGGAAGGCTGCGGGCGCGCTGGAATATGCGGCCGACATGACGATGCCCAGAATGCTTCATGTCCACCTTGTCAGAAGCAGGGAGGTTCATGCTGAGATACTGAAGATTGATTATGAAAAGGCACTTACGATGCCGGGGGTTGAAACGGTTATTACCAGTAAAGATGTGCCGGGCGAAGATGGGTTTGGCGTCTACTATCATGATCAGCCCGTTCTGGCAAAGGGTAAAATCCGCTTTTATGGAGAACCGGTTGCAGCTATTGTAGCTGAAACGTTAGAAGAGGCGGAAGAAGCTGAAAAATTAATTGAGATTACATACAGGAAGCTTCCTGTTGTCTCTGGTATTGCCGATGCAATTGGCTGTAAATCAGTGGTTCATGATGATTACCCGGACAACGTGGTTTCTTTCACATCTGTTATAAAAGGCGATGTTGAAAACGGTTTTAGAAACAGCGATATTATTGTTGAACAGGATTATGCTACACAATGTGTGGATCATGCCTATCTTGAAACGGAAGCAGGTCTTGCGTATTGCGATTCTGACGGAGTATTGGTGGTAAAATCATGTGATCAGGATATCACTCATCACCGCATGCTTTTGGCGAAAATTCTTGACATGCCCATCAATAAAATCAGGGTTATCATGACGCCTGTGGGCGGCGGCTTTGGCGGCAAGGAGGATATGATTTATCAGGGTATTTTAGCCATTGCCGCGCTTAAAACAAAACGGCCTGTAAAGCTGGTCTTTTCCAGAAATGATTCCATGATTGGAAGCTGTAAACGTCATCCTGTTTTAATTCACCATAAAATCGGATTGAGGAAAGACGGCAAAATACAAGCAGTTGAAATAGATTTAAAATCAGATGGGGGAGCTTATTGTTTTTCCACAAAAGGAACAGTGGCCAAATCAGCCATATTGGGAGCGGGACCTTACGAAATAGAGAACGTCAGGGTTATCTCAAAAGGTTACTATACAAACAATACGCCTTCCGGGGCAATGAGAACGTTCGGAATCTTACAGCCCACCTTTGCAATCGAATCAACGATGGATATCTGCTCTGAACGTTTGGGAATTGATCCAATTGAACTGCGTTTAATAAACGGAGTAAGGGACGGATCGGTTACCCATACCGGGCAGGTACTGGGGAGTGTGAGCTATTGTGAAACCCTGAAGCAATGTGCACGGATAGCCGCATGGGAACCGGGGCCGTCTAATGTAAGAGGCCGGATGAGAAAAGATGTAAAGGGCAGCCAGACTGTACAGCCTTACATCCCAGGCAGTGAGTTCAAGGCCCCTGCTGCTGTTGAACTTTGTAAAGCAAGATTTAAATACGGGCGCGGTGTCGGAACAGGGTGGTACGGAATAGGACGCTGCGCAACGGTTGATAAGGCCGGAGCATTTGTCGAAATTGACGACGGCGGCACAGCTATGATATTAACCGGTGTTACTGAGATTGGCGAAGGTATTCTGACCGTTTTAACACAGATTGCGGCGGATGAACTTGGAATGTATCCGGAAGATATTACCATCGGGGATAACGATACAGCAAGATCTCCTGAAGCCGCCCATGCCGGTGCCAGCAGACAGTCGTATATGATTGGCAATGCGGTATTAAATGCATGCAGGGATGTAAAAGAGAAATTTATAAGGGAAATTGCAGCCTACTGGAATGTTGATTCTTCCTCAATCTGTATGAAGAACAGAAGAATTTTTGTGCAGGGCCACTCCCGTTATGATCTTTCTCTTAAAGAGGCCGTTGATATTTGTAAAAAGGTTAGGGGCTATGTTCCTTTAGGTTCAGGCACGTATACAGCTCATCATGAAGCCTTGGATCCGGTGAGCGGAGAAGGCAATCCCTGGCAGGCGTATGTGTTTGGAAGCCAGATTGCGGAGGTTGCCGTTGATACGTTTACAGGAGAGGTTCATGTTCTGGGCATCTGGGCTTCCCATGATGTTGGAAGAGCAATCAATCCTCAGGGGATTGAAGGGCAGATCGAAGGCGGCGCTGTTCAGAGCATCGGACAGGCTATTATGGAAAATTTTGTATTATCTGAAGGCGTGCCTGTAAACAGGAACTTTGCAAAATATATTCTGCCTACCAGTGTGGATGTGCCGATGTTTTGCACCAGTCTGGTTGAAAACAAGGATCCTTTTAGTCCCCTTGGAGCAAAAGGAATTGGCGAGCCGGCTCCTCTGCCCACAATACCGGCAATTGTGAATGCCATTTATGATGCCGTGGGGGTACGGGTCACTTCACTTCCGGCTACACCGGAAAAGATTTTAAATGAAATGTCTGAGTAATCATCTTCGTTTCTCACCGCGCAGGCAGATTATCAGATAAAATGGAGAAAATTGATTATGAGTAATATAAATAATGTATCGGGTACATCGGGTGGTTTATCAGTAAATGCAAAAAGATGGATTTATATATGTATTAGCCTTATTGTGTTGGTATTTATTAAGAATGTCAGCTTTCCGGCATCAATTGCTACGATAAAAGATGCAACGCTGACACCGGAAGGGCAGAATGCACTGGCTGTTTTGATTTTTGCCCTTCTGCTCTGGATAACAGAAGCGATTCCGTTCCACTTTACAGGTCTGCTGGCAATGGCGCTGTTGGCCCTGTTCGGTGTCGATTCCTTTGGGGGCATTGTTAAAACCGGTTTTGGCAACATTAATGTTATATTCTTTATCGGCGTATTTATCTTAAGTGCGTTCATCAATAAATCAGGGCTTGGAAAAAGGCTTGTTAACGTATGCCTTTCAATCACCGGAAACAGCACTAAATATGTTATATTAGGCTTCCTGGTAGTGGGCGTGCTGTTGTCAATGTGGATTTCCAACATGGCTGTTGCTGCCATGCTTATGCCGCTGGCCAAGTCTCTTCTGGATGAGGAGGGATTAAAGCCGCTGGAAAGCAACTTCGGTAAGGCATTGCTCATTTCTGTGGCCTGGGGCAGCTTAATCGGCGGATTTGGAACTCCTGCAGGAAACGGCCCCAATCCATTGGCCATTGGCTTTATGAAGGATATGGCCGGAATTGATGTTTCATTTCTGGATTGGATGATATACGGGGTTCCGATTTCACTGATTCATATTCCCATTGCATGGGGGCTGCTCTTATTGGCATTCAAGCCTGAAATGAAGTATCTTAAAAGGACAAATCAGGAGATTAGGAATGAATTCAAAAATCAGCCCAGGCTATCCCGGGATGAAAAGGTTACTTTAATTCTTTTTGTTGCAACGGTTGCGCTATGGGTGTTTTCCTCACAGCTTTCAGATCTGTTGGGCGTTGACATTCCAATTGCTTTGCCGGTTATTTTAACCACAATGCTGTTTTTCTTCCCGGGTGTCAGCAAAACGAAATATAAAGAAATAGAAAAGGAAATGTCCTGGAGCAGTATCATTTTAGTGCTTTCCGGCGTATCCCTGGGGATGGTGCTCTACCAGACAGGAGTTGCAAACTGGATCGCTCTGGGGCTGTTAGGAAATCTGGGCGGATTAAGCCCCATTCTGATGATTTTTGTGGTGGTATTAAGTGTATCGCTGATGAATATTACGCTTTCCAGCGCCACAGTATCTGCAAGTATTGTTATTCCTATTATTATAGAGCTGTCTATTAATCTTGGGATATCCACGTTGGCCATAGCATTTCCGGCGGCATTGGCATCTTCACTGGCGTTTATTTTAATTACATCTACTCCGACAAACGTAATTGCATATTCAGCGGGGTATTTTTCAATCAAAGATTTTGCAAAGGCAGGAGTCCTGATGTCGATTGTGTCCTGTGTAATCGTGGCTGTCGTTATGTACGGCGTCGGACTGTTAACAGGATTGTACTAAGAAGCAGAAGGCAATCTGGTTATGGCGAAAGGAGGAAGGGGAACATGAAAATCGCGGTTATCAATGAAGTTAGTGCTTCAATCAGAAATGAAGATATTGTCAACGCATTACATAAGACCACCAATGCAGAGGTACTGAATGTGGGGATGAAGAATCCGGAACAAACCCCGTCTTTAACGTATATTCACACCAGTTATATGGCGGCTGTTCTTTTAAATACCGGCAGCTGCGACTTCGTTATTGGGGGATGCGGCACCGGACAGGGTTTTTTAAATGGTGTACTGCAATTTCCGGGGGTGGTGTGCGGTTTGATCGTGGAACCGTTAGATGCCTGGCTCTTTTCACAAATAAACGGAGGCAACTGCGTGTCTCTGCCGCTTAATAAAGGATATGGCTGGGCGGGCAGCATAAATCTGGAGTATATTTTTGAAAAATTGTTTGCAGACCCGGCCGGGGCAGGTTATCCTAAGGAAAGAGCAAAGAGTCAGGCAATGAGCCGCCAGACATTAGCGGGTATCTCAAAGCTTTCCCACAAAGATTTTACAGATATTCTTAAAGCTTCGGATCCGGAAATATTAAAAGCAATTGCGGGAAGTAAAGATTTTATGAAGGTCTTGGCGGATGGCGGTGAAAAGGCAAAGGCAGTCCTTGAATTACTGGGGGAAAACAGGTAAGAGAGGTATTATATGGTACAGTCACTGGCGAGAGGAATTGAGATTTTATCAATCATTCAAGAAAGAGGAAGTGCGACAATTGTGGAGGTGGCATCCGTTCTTGGGGTGGACAAAAGTACGGTTTCCCGCCTGATGGCAACGCTGATGCACTATGATATGGTAAGTATTGACCCGGTCAGTAAGAAATATCGGCTGGGATTTCGGAATCTGTACCTCAGCGAAGGAGTTAAAAAAAATTTCAATGTGGCTATTGTAGCGCGGCCCTACCTATACAAAATTTGTGATGATACCAAAGAAAGTGTCCATCTGGCGGCAATGGGAAATCGCAAAATGTATATTGTGGATCAGGTACGGAGCCAGAGGGAATACAATCTTTCGGCCCAGATTGGAATGATTGAAGCGTGGCATTGTTCCGCTGTGGGAAAATGTGTTCTGGCTTACAAACCTCCGTCATTTATTGAAGACATCTTCCGCGATTATGATTTTGAACATTATACATCCAATACGATTACAACCTATCAGAATTTAGAAAAAGAGTTAAAGAAGATTAGGGAGCAGGGCTATGCTCTGGATGACGAGGAACGCACGTTGGGGGTGAGATGCCTGGCAGTACCGGTTTTCAATTACAGCGGCAATGTCAGCTGCTGCATCGGTATTTCTGCTCCCAAGGAGCAGATTACTGAGGCAACCATTAAGAAATATACATTATGCATGAAAAAATATGGCAGCCAGATAAGCAAAGAATTAGGTTACGGATTGTATCGCAGTTAAGATATGCTGTGGAAACAAAAAACAGAAAAGGATATTTAATATGAGTAATTTTATAGATAAATTTAGCTTGGCGGGTAAGAAGGCAATTGTGACCGGCGGTGCAAAGGGGCTGTGTAATGGAATGGCACAGGCGCTCCATGATGCAGGGGCCGAGGTGGTTCTGCTGGATATTTTGGATATGGTTGGAGATTCCGCCGGGGAGATGGCAAAAAAAGGTCCCATGGTACATGCGGTAAGGGGCGACCTGACCAAAACAGAAGAGCTGGAGAATATATATAATGAATGTTTGGAGAAGCTGGGAGGCAGGGTGGACATATTGCTGAATGGAGCAGGCATACAGTTTAGGGCTCCGGCTGTTGATTTTCCCCATGACCGCTGGGAGAAAATTATTGCCCTTAATATGAATGCGGTATTTTATATGTCGCAGCTGGCCGGCAAAACAATGCTGGCGCAAAAATATGGTAAGATTATCAATATAGCATCCATGACCGCATTTTTTGCCAGTGTGTTGATTCCGGCATACAGTGCCAGTAAAGGCGGAGTGGCACAAATAACAAAGGCACTTTCCAATGAATGGGCCGGTCAGGGAGTGAATGTAAACGCAATTGCACCGGGGTATATGGCCACTGAGCTAACTGCCAATATAAAGGAAGTAAATCCAAAGCAATATGAAGAAATCACCAGCCGGATTCCCGCGGGGCGCTGGGGCAGGATGGAGGATCTGCAGGGCTTGGCGGTCTTTCTGGCATCCGATGCATCGGCTTATATTTCCGGCGCAGTGATTCCGGTTGACGGAGGCTTTATGGGAAAATAGAAGGCGGGCAGATGGCTTTCCTGTATTCCCTGGGCGTACACTTGAAAAAGCGCACAAACATCTGGGAAAAATTACTGGGACTGTTGAATCCGCACATGCCTGCTATGGAGGATATGCTGCTGTGGGGGCTGCGAAGGAGCATGGAAGCCCCCTGGGTTACTCTGTATTTCAGCAGATACTGCAGGGGAGAGGTCTGGATGGCGCGTTTGAAACACCGCAGGCACTCACGCTCTCCGATATCCGCAGCCCTGGCAATCTGGGCCAGGTCCAGGTTTTCTTGAAAATGTTCATGGATAAAACTTATCATTTTTTGGATACGTATATTATCCGTATCCGGCATTGATTTACTGGAATCCATGGCATGGGAATAGTACATATACAAGCAGCAGCATATACAAGACAGTTTTTCACGGACCACAAACTCGTATCCCAATGGTTCGCCGCAAAATGCATCAAAGGCAGCGGTGAACACGGCCGCAGGATTTCCGGCTCTTAAGTCTTCGGTAAGATAGTCAAATGGACAGATGTCGAAGCTCCTGCACTGAAGGAGCGGTGCCACATACCTCCTGGAAAATACGGAATCCTTTTCTCCGGTTACCAAAAGAGGGTGAAAGACCAGGGAGTGGAGTTCGCAAAGGGGCTCTGCCGCGGCAAAATGCAGTATATTGGAATTGATGACAGCGCCTTCTCCCTGTTTTAGATGAAAGGTTTTACCCGGAACCTGCAGTCTCAGATGTCCGGACTCAACATAAATAATTTCCAAATCCTCATGCCAGTGCCAGGGAACCACATCCCCGGCACTGTCTGTATATACAGAAGAATATCCTGCACAGGGAAAGTCCGGCGTCCCATGGGGCTGCAGCTCTCTTCCTGTGCGGTTTAAATTCAGGGCACAATTCTGTAATGCCATGTCAGTCCTCCGATTGGTCGTTTTTCTTATATTATAAGTCGGGATTTGGGTTGAATCAAGAAGGAAAAGACGATATTCTTTTGGTGTGTATTTATTATATGTTTTATATGCTTTGCGCGCAGGAGGCCGTATCGGGGTTTCCGGGTGCTCAGTAACAGGAGGATGAGATGTTTCAGTTATTACTTGTGATTATTTATCTGGCGTTTATCAGTCTGGGACTTCCGGACGCGCTTCTGGGTTCAGCATGGCCGTCCATGTACCGGGAGCTGGGAGCTTCGGTGTCCTATGCAGGCATTATCAGCATGATTATTGCCGGCGGCACCATAATTTCCAGCCTTTTCAGTGACAGGCTTATCAGGAATTTTGGGACAGGAAGGGTGACGGTTGTAAGTGTTGCAATGACGGCAGCAGCCCTGTTTGGCTTTTCCTCTTCCCATTCCTTCCTGCAGCTGTGTGTTTGGGCCGTCCCCTATGGCCTGGGAGCAGGCAGCGTGGATGCAGGACTGAATAACTTTGTGGCGCTCCACTATAAATCCCGCCACATGAGCTGGCTTCACTGCTTCTGGGGTATCGGCGCAACGGCAGGACCCTATATCATGGGCCTGTGTCTGACACGCGGCTTTAAGTGGAATTCCGGTTATATGGTGGTGGGTGTGATTCAGATTGCGCTGGTGGCCTGTCTTGTGCTGTCGCTTCCTCTGTGGAAGGTAAAGAAAGATGGAAACAGCGGACAGGATGCCGTCCACAGGCAGATTACCCTGAGAGAGGGGCTGCGGCTTCCGGGGGCAAAGGCGGTGCTGACTGCATTTTTCTGCTACTGCGCCCTTGAGGCTACAGCCGGTCTGTGGGCCAGCAGTTATATGGTGCTGCATAAGGGGATTGCTCCCCAGACAGCGGCCAAGTGGGCTTCGTTTTTTTATCTGGGAATTACCCTGGGCAGACTGGCCAGCGGTTTTATCACGGACCGGCTGGGCGACAGGAACATGGTGCGCTGCGGGCAGCTGACTGCCTTTGCCGGAACTGTGATACTGCTCCTTCCGGCCGGTGACGGAGCGGTACTAACAGGACTTATTATGGTGGGACTGGGCTGTGCTCCCATCTATCCCAGCCTGCTTCATGAAACGCCGGATAACTTTGGGGTGCAGTATTCCCAGTCCATGATGGGCATGCAGATGGCCTGCGCTTATGTGGGATCCACATTTATGCCTCCTCTGTTTGGGGTGGCGGCAGAGCGTATCAGCGTAACGCTGTATCCCGTGTGTCTGGTCATATTTGTTGTATTGATGATTGGGATGACAGAAAGGATGGGGAGGGTTCAGAATGGAAAAGTTAATGGACTTACACATGCACAGCTATTACAGTGATGACGGCGAATTCAGTCCTGAGGAGCTGGTGAGACAGTGCGCCATGAGCGGCATCCGCGTCATGTCCATTGCGGACCATAACAGTGTGCGGGCAAACGACGAGGGCAGACAGGCGGCCAGGAGGGCCGGAATCAGGTATGTTTCCGGCATAGAGATAGACTGCACGTTCAGAGGTGTGAACCTTCATGTACTGGGGTATGGATTTGACGATGCCAGTGATGATTTTGCCTGCATCGAAGACAATATAAGCAGTCAGGCAGCGACGGCATCCAGGCAGATGCTTTGCGCAACCAGGAAAATGGGATTTGACGTAACAGAGGAGGATATGGAGGAACTGGCCGGAGATTACTACTGGAAGGACCGGTGGACCGGGGAAATGTTTGCAGAGGTGCTTCTTGGCCGGGAGGAATACAAGGACCATCCCCTGCTCCTTCCCTACAGGGAAGGCGGGGCAAGAGGCGATAACCCTTATGTGAATTTTTACTGGGATTTTTATTCTCAGGGAAAATGCTGTTATGTTAAAATGGAATATCCAAAACTGGAGCAGGCGGTTGATATCATACACAGGAACGGGGGATATGCGGTGCTGGCACATCCGGGAGTTAATTTAAAAGACTGCGGGGAATTGCTGGATCCCATACTGGAGGCAGGCGTGGATGGAATAGAGGCATTCAGCAGCTACCACTCGGAGGAACAGGCTGGGTTTTATCATAAGGCTGCGCGCGGCAGATTCAGGATGATTACCTGCGGAAGTGATTATCACGGAAAGACAAAGCCGTCTATCTCCATAGGCGGCCATGGATGTACGGTTCCATATGAGGAAATGGTCCGGCAGCTGGAGTGTATTCTTGGTGAGAATGGTTAACTGAAAAATTTTTATATGGCAGTCATTGGCAGTTGGCGTCCTTAAAAAGGACAATTGCCGGTGGCTGCTGTTTTTATTTATGGGAGAACCCTATACTGAATCAAATATCAGTGACAAATGTCACTGCTGTAATGACGGACAGCATCTATAACCGGACTGGATTATATTTTATAATGAAAACATGAAAAGGAAATATGTATAGACGGTATCGGAAAGACGGATGGAAAGGGGAATGGGTATGGAGTGGTTTATCATTTTGTTAATATGGCTGGTGGCTCCTTTTGCTGAACTGGCTGCCATAATAGTTTTGGCTGTTGCCAACAGCCGGTATAAGAGAAGGATATGGGAACTGACAAGGGAAACTGACAAGGCGGATACGGAAACGCAGGATAAAGGGCCGGCGGATATAAAGATACAGTATGAAGGGCCGGCGGATATAAAGATACAGTATGAAGGGCCGGCGGATACAGAGATACAGCATGAGAGGCCGGCGGATGCAGTGACACAGCATGAAAAGTCAGCGGCATGGTATGGGCCTGGGCAAGCAATTGTAGTACCGGAGGACTTTGAGAAAGCTGAGACTGCCTGCCAGGTGCCGGAGATACCTCACAAGCAGACAGCTCTGGTCAGGGCGCAGAAAATAGATGGGGGGTTCTTCCAGGGGACAGCAGCACTGGTGATCGGAGTGATATTTGTGGTACTGGCCGGAATGATTTTCGCCACCACGGCATGGCATGTGCTGCCCAGTGTCTGCAAGGTGATTATGGTCCTGGGGGGGTCAGGTTTGTTTTTCGGGGCAAGCCGGGCAGCTGAAAAATATTTTAAGATTGAGCGGACAGGACAGGCCTTTTATATTCTGGGCAGCGTGTTTTTATTTCTTACCATATTGGCGGCTGGATATTTCGGGCTGCTGGGTCCGGAGTTTATTTTAAAGGGAGAAAACCGTTACCGTGTCCTGCTGGCAGGCAGCATAGCCACGGAAATAGCTCTTTTTTCCAAAACCAGAAGATTTCATAACAAGGTCTATACCCGGGCCTGCCTGTGGGGAATGACGGTCAGTATGTGCTTTTTGATGGGAGTGTTAAAGCTTAAATGGCCGGATTGCATGAACGGTATGATGTATTACTCCTTTCTTTTGATTGGGGGAAATGAGGTTTACAGGAGAAAATCGGGTTTGCAAGGCAGCATGAACGACCCGGCGGACCGGTTTATAGACGAATTTATGGGTGAATTCGGCCTTTTTGCAGTGCTCCAGTTCTGGATAATAAGCGGAATGATGGCTTATAAAGCTGTGGCAGGCGGGATTGGATTCATTATAGGAATACTGTTTCTGGGAATTTGGGAAGTTAAATTCTGGGATACCCTGGCATTTGGGCTGATGGCAGCCGGGACCGCCCTTGTGGCGCTGCGGCGCAGGAGCCCGGAAATGAAGATGCTTCACAGTCTGTCCATGATGATTTTCTTTCAGTATGCAGGCTTTTGTATCCCCGTGGATTTTACATATCAGGTATTTTTTGGGGCAGTCATGACCGCGGTATGGTTTCTGGCTGAGAGAAGGTTTGAACATACTCTTAGCAACCAGGCGGGCGGATGTGTATTTTCCGCTGTTCTGGCGATTGACATGGCGGTACTGCTGCTGGATATGCTCTTTTCCAGGGACAGTCTGGGAAATCAGCTGGCAGCATCCGCAGTGGTAATTCTTCTGGCGGCGGTCATGGCGGAGTGGGGCAGACGGTACCCGGTACTTCGCGGCAGCGTTGCGGCAGTGCTCTTTGCCCTTACCCTGACCGGATGGGAGATTTTTAATAGAACATTGGGCATGGATGTGGGATACGATGTGGTTGTATGGGGGTATGTGCTGATTGTGTCCATATGGGATATGGTGAAGAAAGACAGATTCTGTATTCCCATACTGGCCATTGGTACGGCTGCGCAGGCGCTTGCCCGGCTGGAGAATCAGGAGACTCTTTCTTTTTTCCTTCTTCTGTCTGTTTACCTGCTGGTGAAATCCTCTGGCAGGGAGGGGACGGCGCGGGAACGGTTCATCAGGGGCAGTTGTCTGTATTCCCTGGCAGGCGTGTATCTTCTGGCAGAAGGTGCGACCGCAAACGGCGTGCTCCGGATGGTGTGGACAGCGGCGGTATACGGTCTGGAATATGCATCGGTTATCCTGCATGACCGCAGCAAAATCAGGGATAGGTTCTGGAATTGTACAGGTATGACAGTATTCCTGATGATGATGGGGGCATTTTACAGCGATCCATCTCTGGCGCTCTGGAATATGATTCTCTGCATGGCGGTATTTGCAGGCGCCTATGTGATGCTTTACCGGAGCGGCTGCAGCTGGCTGCATCTGGCAGCCGCAGCCGCTGTACTCCCCCTTCCTATGATAGCAGCGGCAAGGTATGGTTTGAACGAAAACCAGGTATATGGCGCCACGGCGGCGCTGCTCATCCTTTCGGGGATTCTGTTCCGGCGGTTCAGACCTGTTATGGTACGCCGTGAAGGGGAGAGCGGAGGATGGGACGTGGACTGGTTCCACATCCTGGTCATCTTTGTCCTGATACCCATGGCGTGGGAGGCAGGCCGCGGATGGCAGTGCGCGTATATTCTTTTGACAGCTCTGTATGTACTTCAGTTTGCAGTGCTGGAACACTGGAAAAGGGCGGCGTTTACGCTGGCAGCAGCTCTGGCAGCAGCGGCATTCTGGCGCCAGCCGTTTATCCGGTGGCCGGAGATGCTCAGCCTGGAGATTCAGCTGATTCCGGCTGCCGGGTTTATCTGGAGTCTGGGCCGCATATGGGGGGACAGAAAAGAAATAACAAATTTGCAGACGGTTCTCTACTGCCTGTGCCTGGGGGCCATGGCATCGGATGCCTTATCTACAGGAGCCGTATGGGATGCGCTGATACTGGAGGCTGTCAATCTGGCTGTGTTCCTCCTGGCGCATATGAGAAAATGTATGAGATGGATTCGGATTTCCGGCATCATCATGATACTGGTGGCGCTTTACATGACAAAAGATTTCTGGCTCAGCTTGTCATGGTGGGTCTATCTGCTGGCAGCCGGACTGGGACTCATTGTCTTTGCCGCGGTGAACGAAATGAAGAAGCGTTGACGGGAAGCGGTGATAGGGGAAGCGGCGGTAGAGGAAGTGACCGTCTGCAATTCTTTTGACACACAGCGGCAGAGAGGCTATAATCAAGGGTACAGGCCATGCCTGCGCCCTGTTTTGCCTTATGGGTGAAAGTAACGGGAAAACTGCCCGGAGGAGGTTTGGGATATGCTTGATATCATGCTTAGGATTGCCTATCTATCTGCCATCGGCCTGTCTCTTTACACATCGGGCTGGCTGCTAATGAAGGCAGATAAAACCAGGACCACAGGAGCTTTGGCAGCCTGTCAGCTCCTTATCATTATTTGGTGTATGCCACAGCTGTTTTCGGCTTTGCCCATGACAAAGGGGATGAAGTATCTGGCCTATGGTATTTCCTACATAGGAATCAGCTTCATCGGACCGGCATGGCTGGAGTTTGCGTTTCTCTACAGCAGGAGAAAACTGGGGCATGGGGCGGAACTGTTTTTATTCGGTATTTCGGCTGTTAACTATTCGGTTCTCCTGACAAATGAATACCACCATTTATTCTATGCCAGTTTCGAGGTGGTTCAGGTGGTGTACGGGCCTGTATTTTACATCCATATGGCCTATACCTATATCTGCGTCCTGGCCGGCATGGCTGTGGTGCTGGCGGCTTTTAAAAAGAACCGTGTGGCGCTGGCGCATATTGCCGTCATATTGCTGGCTGCTGCAGTGCCTCTGGCTTTTAACCTGCTCTATATGACGGGGCTTGTGAGAACAGGCTTTGACCTGACGCCCCCTGCTTTTTCCCTGACCAGCGTTCTCATGCTGCTGGCTGTGTTCCGGTATGATTTCCTGGATGTCAATACCATGGCTTTTGATAAAATATTTGATTCCATTGCAGAGGGCGTGGTGGTGTATAACAGGCGTGATAAGATTACCTACTGCAACGGGGCTGCCGTACATTGGCTGGGGCTGGAAACCGGAGATGATATGGAACCGCTCAGGCGAATCCTGAGGGAAAAGGGCGCGGACGCGGATTGTGCGGATTCTCAGACACCTGTATTTACGCTGGAAGATAATGGTGAAAGGAGAAGGCTGGAGGTCAGGCAGTATATCCACAGGGATAAGAAGGGAGATATGGTTGCGGGAACCATTATGCTCACAGATGTGGGAAGATATTACCAGCTTTTGGAGCAGGGCAGGGAACTGGCTGTGACCAATCAGAGTCTTGCCATTGAAAAAGAGCGCAACCGCATTGCCCAGGAGGTGCACGATACCGCCGGACATACGCTGACCATGATAAATTCGCTGCTCAGGCTCATACGGATTGGATATAAGGAGGAGAGAGGCCGGGAACAGGACAAGCTCATAGAGGAGTACCTGCTCCAGGCCCAGGAGCTGGCCGGCAGCGGGATCCGGGAGCTGCGGTGTTCCATCAATAATCTCAGGCAGTCCGCCTCCTATGGACTTATCTCCCAGGGAGTATACCAGCTGGCCGGCAGTGTGAAGGAATTTGAGGTGGAGGTGGAGATACAGGGAGAGGACAGGCAGGAATACTCCCATTTGTCTCCTGTGGTTTACGACTGCCTCAGGGAGGCCATTACCAACTGCCATAAGTATGCCCATGCAACCCACATGGATGTGATACTTAAATTCGGCGCAGACAGCCTGAATCTGTATATGTTTGATAATGGAAAGGGATGCCTCCATATAGAGGAGGGAAACGGAATCCGCGGTATACGCCAGAGAACAGAGCAGGCAGGGGGGACAGTCCGGTTCATATCCGAATCCGGGGAAGGATTTCAGATATATATAAACCTGCCGTACGGAAACTGAGGGCGCCGTGTGCCGGCAGATAAGGGATAGAGGAAAAAGGAGCAGAACCATATGATAAAAGCAGTGATTGCCGATGATATCCAGATATTGAGACAGGGGCTCAGGGCCATACTGGAGCAGGACAAAGACATCCGGGTGGTGGGACTGGCCGCTGACGGCCGGGAAGCGTGGCAGCTGTGCAGGAAACACAGACCGGATGTGGTGCTTATGGATATGCGCATGCCGGAATACGATGGCAGCTATGGGATTACCAGAATCAAGGAGGACTATCCGGATATAAAGGTGCTGGTGCTCACCACCTTTGATGACAGGGAAACCGTGGATGCAGCCGTGGGAAGCGGTGCTGACGGGTATATCTTAAAGGAGATGGAGGATGACAAGGTCATCCAGTCCGTCAAGGCTGTATGCGCCGGAATACGGGTTTTTGGAGGAAGCGTATTTGAGGGGATGCGCCGTCAGATGGCGTCCGGCAAAACAAAGGCAGACATGGCCGGGGATTTGACGCCCAGGGAACGGGATATCATGCGGCTGGTTGCCCGGGGAATGGACAACAGGGAGATTGCGGGGGCGCTATTCCTGGCAGAGGGGACGGTGCGCAACAACATCTCCCGTCTGCTGGAAAAGCTTAAGCTAAAGGACCGGACCCAGCTGGCTGTATTTGCGGTCAAGCATAATCTGGATGAATGAAAACGGACCTTCAGGCGCGTCCGGCCACAGCGTTGACCTGGGTTTTGAAGGATTCCACCGGTATATAGTGCTTGCTGGATACCAGTACCCGGCTGTTTTCATCATATAGTGTCTCCTGGACCAGAATGAAGGAGGCGTGCTGGGAGAGCATGTACTTGACAGCTGTGAAATTGCCTGTGGTGGTGTAGGAGAGCTGGCAGGTGCTGCTGACGGCATCCTCATATACGCCATGCTCCAGGTATTGGAATAAATCTTCTTTCTCCCTTAAATCTATCTGTTTACCGGATATAACCTCGATGGGAATGAAGCTGAGGCTGTAGGCGCACGCCTTTCCGGCGTTTTTATACCAGCGGTCTGCGATCACCACCACGGCAGTTTTCCGCTTCAGGTTCTGACTGATGGATTCCGTGGGAGGTTCTATGCGAAATTCCATCTCTGTCTCGTCAATGGCTCCGGACAGAGTACAGCGGACCGGGTGCTGTGTGACCTCCAGGCCCGGCATACTGGCGCCGGGATTGCGTTCGCTGATGAAATTTCCCTTACCGCGTATGTTGATGACCAGATTGTCCTCCTGCAGCAGAGCCAGAGCCCTGCGCAGGGTCATACGGCTTACATCCATCTGCAGGGCCAGCTCCGGTTCGGAGGGAAGCTGGCTGCCCGGAGGATACACGCCGTCCTGTATCATGGAATACAGGCGGTTATATACTTTTACATGTTTTAATTTCTTTGCTTTCTCGGATAATACATCTGCGTCCATAGGTTCACCCTTCCTGTCTGGCTGTGTCACAAAAATATACAAGTCCTTATTCAACATCATAATTCCCAAAGGCTGTTTTGTCAATAAAATAGACATGTCTAGTTGTACAACAGACTGAAATCGGTAAAACACCATAAAAAACCGCGGATTTATTGTCAATATACACAAAAATAGACGATGATAATTGTAAAATATTCCATCTGGAAATTATACAAGTTAAATGATATTATACAAGTACGCGATAAACAGACAAATAAATAAACAAAAACAAAAGCGCAGACACCGGCAGGAATACAAGCAGATTCAGGTAAAGGCGCAAACAAAAAATCAATTAAAAGAGAGGGTAATTATTATGCAGAACTATTCAGGAGAAGAAGGATTACAGTACCATTTACAGATCAGGAAGGGAGACGTGGGACGGTATGTCATCATGCCCGGAGACCCGAAGCGCTGTGAAAAGATCGCAAAGCATTTTGACAACGCGGTACTGGTGGCGGACAGCAGGGAGTATGTTACATACACCGGTTATCTGGACGGGGAAAAGGTAAGCGTGACCTCCACGGGTATCGGCGGACCGTCTGCATCCATTGCCATGGAGGAATTGGTGCTGTGCGGGGCTGATACATTTATCCGTGTGGGAACCTGCGGCGGAATAGACATGGACGTGAAGGGCGGGGATATCGTGGTCGCCACAGGCGCCATCCGAATGGAGGGTACCAGCAGGGAATACGCACCCATCGAGTTTCCGGCCGTGGCTGACCTGGATGTGACCAATGCCCTGGTTTCCTCGGCAAAGGCGCTGGGATATACGTACCACGCGGGAGTGGTGCAGTGCAAGGATGCGTTTTACGGGCAGCATGAGCCCAAACGCATGCCGGTAAGCTATGAGCTGTTAAACAAGTGGGAGGCATGGAAGCGCATGGGCTGCAAGGCGTCTGAGATGGAATCCGCTGCCCTGTTCATTGCAGCCAGCCACTTAAGGGTGCGCTGCGGTTCTGATTTCCTGGTGGTGGGTAACCAGGAGCGCCAGGAGGCCGGACTGGATAATCCTATTGTCCACGATACGGAGGCAGCTATCAAGGTGGCGGTGGAAGCCGTCCGCAGACTGATTCAGGCAGATAAGCAGGCTTAAGGAGAAAGGTAAGGGGTGGGGACAAATGAAGATATTATTAAACCTTACAGGTATCCTTTTGGTGCTGGCCATCATGTATCTGATTTCCTGGAAGAAGAAAAACATATCCGTCAAAATGCTGGTTAAGGCAGTGATTGCCCAGTTCTTGATCGCGGTGATTCTGGTAAAGGTTCCGGCAGGCCGTTACGTGGTGTCCAGGGTATCGGATGCAGTGACCAGCGTCATCAACTGCGGTCAGGACGGTTTAAGCTTTGTGTTCGGTTCACTGGCAGACAGTACGGCTGCCACCGGATCCGTTTTTGCCATACAGGTCCTGGGCAACATTGTATTCCTGTCTGCCCTGGTAAGTCTTCTTTACTATATCGGAATTCTGGGATTTGTGGTAAAATGGATTGGTAAAGCAGTGGGTAAGCTTATGGGCACCTCCGAGGTGGAAAGCTTTGTGGCGGTTGCCAACATGTTCCTGGGACAGACCGACAGCCCCATTCTGGTGAGCAAGTACCTGGGCCAGATGACGGACAGCGAGGTTATGGTGGTACTGGTTTCCGGCATGGGCAGTATGTCCGTGTCCATATTGGGCGGTTATACGGCCCTGGGCATTCCCATGGAGTATCTTCTGATTGCCAGCACACTGGTGCCGGTGGGCAGCATTATGGTGGCCAAGATGCTTCTGCCCCAGACAGAGGAGGTCCGGGAAGTGGGAAGCGTTAAGATGGACAATAAGGGGAATAATACCAACGTGATAGAGGCAGTTGCAGAGGGGGCTGTCACCGGCATGCAGATGGCGCTGTCCATCGGCGCGTCCCTGGTGGCCATGGTGGCGCTGGTGGCAGCGGTGAATAAGCTGTTAGGCGTCTGCGGTATCAGCCTTCAGCAGGTATTTTCCTATGTATTTGCTCCCTTCGGCTTCTTCATGGGCCTGGACCCTTCGGAAATACTTCTGGAAGGAAATCTCCTGGGAAGCAAGCTGGTCCTCAATGAATTCGTGGCGTTCCAGCAGCTGGGTTCCATGATATCTTCCATGGATTACAGGACAGGGATGATATGCGCCATTTCCCTGTGCGGGTTTGCCAATTTCTCCAGCCTTGGAATCTGCGTTTCAGGCATCGCGGTCCTGTGCCCTGAAAAGAAAAGCACCCTTGCCCGCCTGGTGTTCAAGGCCATGTTAGGCGGTGTGGCGGTAAGCCTGATCAGCGCCATGGTGGTGGGCCTGGTCACATTATTTTAAGGAGGTCGTAAGATGGGAAAATATAAACGTATCTTTGTTGTGGTCCTGGATTCACTTGGAATCGGGGCAGTGGAGGATTCACCGGAATATGGAGATGTGGGGGTGGACACCCTGGGACATATTGCCCGGGAGGTTCCGGGGCTTAAGATTCCGAATCTGAAAAAGCTGGGAATGGTCAACCTGCACCCCTTAGAGGGTATGGAGCCGGCAGAACACCCCTTAGGACGTTACATGCGTCTGAAGGAGAGAAGCCGTGGCAAGGACACCATGACGGGACACTGGGAGATGATGGGGCTTCTTGTGACCACGCCCTTCCAGACATTTACCAGCCACGGTTTTCCGAAGGAACTGATAGACGAGCTGGAGAAGCGGACCGGACGTAAAATCATCGGCAACAAGAGCGCCAGCGGAACGGAAATCCTGGATGAACTGGCGGAGGAGGAGATTCGGGAAGGCCATCTGATTGTGTATACTTCCGCTGATTCCGTGCTTCAGATATGCGGCAACGAGGAGACCATGGGACTTGACAACCTGTATCACTACTGCGAGATTGCCAGGGAACTGACCCTGCGGGATGAGTGGAAGGTGGGACGCGTCATTGCCAGGCCCTATACCGGCATGAAGAAGGGCGAGTTCAGGCGCACCTCCAACCGCCATGATTATGCGCTGAAGCCATATGGAAGGACTGCCCTCAACGCCCTTAAGGACGCGGGATATGATGTGGTGTCCATTGGTAAGATATACGATATTTTTGACGGAGAGGGACTGACTCAGTCCAACCATTCCAACTCATCTGTCCACGGCATGGAGCAGACCATCCAGTATGCTAAAACGGATTTCAACGGGCTTTGTTTTGTGAATCTGGTAGATTTTGACGCCTTGTGGGGACACCGCCGCAATCCGGAAGGGTACGGCAGGGAGCTGGAGCGCTTTGATGAGAAGCTGGGAGAGCTGCTTCCTCTTCTGGGGGAGGACGATCTTCTGATTCTCACCGCAGACCACGGAAACGACCCCACCTATACAGGCACGGACCACACCAGGGAACAGGTGCCGTTCATCGCCTATTCTCCTTCCATGGAGGGCGGAAAGGACCTGGGCAGCGCAGATACATTTGCAGTCATCGGAGCCACGGTTGCTGACAACTTTGGGGTGAAGATGCCGGAAGGCACCATAGGGACTTCGGTTCTGAACGAATTGTAATTTGGAAGAATGCCCCTTGGATGTTTCCCCGGGGGCAGCTGACTGACGGATAGAAAGGATAGAAGATAATGGATAAGAAGGACATTTTAAGCAGGGTAGACCACACGCTGTTAAAGCAGACAGCTACCTGGGAGCAGATAGAAAAGCTTTGCAGGGAAGGCATGGAATACGCCGCCGCCTCTGTGTGCATTCCTCCCTGTTATGTGAAGCAGGCAAAGGATTTTGTGGGGGATAAGCTGGCTGTCTGCACTGTAATCGGATTTCCCAACGGCAATATGACCACCGCGGTGAAGGTGTTCGAGACAGAGGACGCGGTGAAGAACGGTGCGGACGAAATTGATATGGTCATCAACATCGGCCTTGTAAAGGCGGGACATTATGACCAGGTCCTGGATGAAATCAGACAGATTAAGGCTGCCTGCGGCGGCAGATGCCTGAAGGTTATTATCGAGACCTGCCTTCTGACAGAGGAAGAGAAGAAGGAAATGTGCCGTGTGGTCACGGAGTCAGGTGCGGATTTCATCAAGACTTCCACCGGATTTTCCACAGCCGGCGCAACGCCGGAGGACGTGGCCCTTATGAGGAAGTACTCAGGCCCCGGGGTCAAGGTCAAGGCAGCCGGCGGAATTGCATCCATTGAAGATGCACAGCGCTTCATAGAGCTGGGCGCAGACCGGCTGGGAACCAGCAGGCTGATTCCATAGGCGGCAGCCGGGCAATCAACGGTAGTTATTCACGAAAGTATCTGGACGCAGGAGCATTGGTGTGATAGAATTTCTACAGCAGTTTGGCAACCAATCATATAAGCGAGGATACATAAGATGAAATTGATGGAAAAACATCCATTGGTCATGATAATCATAGGAATAGCCGGTATTTCATTATCGGCTATTTTTGTTAAATATTCCCAGGCACCGTCTGTGGTCACAGCCCTTTACCGCCTGATGTGGACCGTGGCATTGATGACGCCTGTGGTTTTGGGACGGAAGGACTGCAGGCGGGAACTGAGGGAAACGGACAGAAAGACTGTCCTGCTGTGCGGGGCCAGCGGAGTGTTCCTGGCCCTGCATTTTACGGCATGGTTCGAGTCGCTGAACCAGACTTCAGTGGCCAGTTCCACTGCCATTGTGTGCACGGAGGTTATATGGGTGGCGCTGGGATACTGTCTGTTCATGAAGGGGAAGATATCTGTGCCTGCCGGCGTAAGTATCCTTGTGACGGTGGGCGGAAGCCTTCTGATTGCCTTTTCTGACTACTCCGCCGGGGGAAACCATTTGTACGGGGATGTGCTGGCCCTTGCTGCGGCTGTATTCTGCGCCGTATACACCCTCATTGGGCGTCAGGCCAGGGGGTATATGTCCACCACGATTTATACCTACATTGTCTATGTGTTCTGCGCCCTGGCCCTGGGGCTGGCAACTGCTTTTAGCGGTCTGGCCTTTACGGGATACGGAGTGAGGTCTGTGGTTGTGGGCCTGCTTCTCAGTGTGTGCTCCACTCTTTTGGGGCACAGTATTTTCAGCTGGTGCCTGAAATTCTTTTCCCCTTCCTTTGTATCTGCCTCCAAGCTGTGCGAGCCTGTGGCTGCTGCTGTCTTTGCGCTTTTTCTGTTCAGGGAAGTGCCCGCGCTCCTGCAGATAGCGGGGGGTGTGGTGACAATCGGGGGCGTTCTCCTTTATTCTCAGGTGGAAAAGAAAGAAAATGACGTTTTAAAAGGAAAATAGTAAGATAAAACTGCCAAAAAAGGTGGAAATTATCTGGAAAAAATTATATAATAGTGATAATAAGCAACAGTTGTAACCTCCCAGGAGGCATTTGCTGGGTTGGACTGGAAGGGGGTATCACTATGAATGAAAAAATAGCTCAGTTAAGAAAGATTCTGGATGATAGTACCTATACTGTGGCTCTCTGTGGTTCCGGTATGATGGAAGAGGGCGGTTTCATCGGTATTAAGAAGCAGGATAAGGCCTATGACATTGAGAACCGGTATGGCTACGGTGTTGAGGAAATGTATACCAGTGCATTTTATAATACCCGTCCGGAGCAGTTTTTCGAGTTCTACAAAAAGGAGATGCTTCACAACGCGCCAAGGGACACTGCTTCCGGCCCGGCCCTGGCTGCCATGGAGAGGGCCGGAAAGCTCCAATGCATCATAGACAGCAACATCTATGACAAGGCCCGCAGGGGCGGCTGCCGTCATGTTATAAATCTTCACGGAAGTATTTACCAGAACCAGTGCCCCAGATGTAAGAAAAAGTATTCCATCGGATATATGGCGGGGGCGAAGCGGGTGCCAATCTGCAGGGACTGTAATGTTCCCATACGGCCCATGATTTCCCTGATTGGAGAGATGGTGGACAGCCAGAACATGACTAAGACCACGCAGGAGATAACAAAGGCGGATACCCTGCTGCTGTTGGGGACTACCCTGGCTTCCGAGGTGTTCTGCCAGTACATACAGTATTTTGCCGGGCGGAACATGGTAATCATACATAAGCAGGAGCACTATCTGGATAAGGACGCCAATCTGGTGATATTGGACCATCCCATGAATGTGCTGCCCCAGCTGGGGTATGGGGAGGAGAAAACAGAAGAATAGATATATTTTCCTTTCGATTTTCTTACATTGGTTTAGAATTTGGGATTATATGGTATACTAAACCCAATAAAAATAAGCGTAAGGAGATGGAACAGGATGAAATTCAGAAAATGTGCTGCTGCCGGAGTGCTGGCACTGTGCCTGGCGGCGGCCGGTCCTCTGAGCGCCCTGGCCGGGCAGAGTGCAGGACCGGGGGCAGCTTACCAGCCTTCTGTCAATGGGGTGAACATCTATGTCAGCAAAATGGGCAATACGCTGACGCTGAAACAGTATGCCCAGACCATAGGAACCTGGCCCGTAAAGCTGGGACGTCGGTCCGAAACAGGGGACAAGGTGCAGGAGGGAGACGAAATCACGCCCTCCGGATCGTTCTATGTGTGCACAAGAAATGACCAGAGCATATGTTATCTGGCTCTGGGATTATCCTATCCCAATGCCGAGGATGCAGAGCGGGGCCTGAGAGACGGCCTGATTAATGAGGAACAGTATAATGCCATTGTGGAGGCAAACAAGGCAGGCATACAGCCGCCCTGGAATACTCCTTTAGGCGGGGCCATTGAGATACACGGGGACCAGGGAGGAGGAACCTCTGGCTGCATCGCGGTTACAAATGATGTGATGGATATTCTGTGGGAATACTGTCCTCTGGGAGTTCCGGTAACAGTTGGACCGTAGTGATTCGGAGATACTGTTATCAGGCCTGGTTAAGGGATGAGGATGGTTTGGAAGGAGAGAATTATGTGCAGGAATAAAAAGAAAAACAACAATGTCTGGCTCCATGCAAAGCCTGTAAGCTCAGCGGCGCCTGCATGGAGTAATATATGCCGCTGAGATGAATGCTGGCTTTGCTTCCTTAAGAGTGATGAAGATAAGGAGTGAGCCGACATGAAATATGTCAATGCAAAGGCAGTCCTCCCCCATCACCTGGTGGAGGAACTGCAGGAATACATACAGGCCGGATATATCTATATCCCGGCCAGGGAAGACCGGCATAAGGCCTGGGGTGAGCAAAGCGGCTGCCGCAGGGAGCTGACGGAGCGGAACGCCGGAATCGTGGATGCTTACCGGCAGGGGGTATCCCTGGAGGAGCTGGGGGATAAGTACTGTCTTTCTGTCCACGCCATACGAAAAATTGTATATCAGAAGTAAACCATGGGGAGCCGCAGTGCGCGGCTCCCTTTTTCGGCAAGTTTGAGTGGCATATATCAGGCTGATGCGGAAACCATAGTACAGAATTATACAGAAGAAAACAGTAGATTGCATATCCGTTTCCAGGGAGATAGGATAGAGTCACCGGAAATAAGAAAACAGAAATAAGAAAAGAGGTGTTTTATCATGCAGACATGTAATATGGTGCAGGCCGGATATGGAGAGGCTGACATCACGCCGGATAATCCGTCTGAGATGGTGGGATTTTACCGCCCGGATAACCGTTCCAGGGGCGTGAGGGATTCTTTAAGACTCCAGGCATTGGTATGGGAGGCTGACGGGGGCATGGGCGGCCTTATTGTCATTGACAGCCTGGGCTTTACAGTGGAGCTGTCCAATGTCCTGCGGGACAGGACTGCTGCTGCGCTTCACACGGGAAGGGAGCGGATTATGGTATGCTTTTCTCATACTCACAGTGCGCCCAATGCAGCGGAGGAACCGGATTACTTTGAAATGGTATGCCGGCAGGCAGATACGGCTGTCCGGAAGGCCGCGGGAAATATGAAATCCATGGAGGCGGCCTGGGGGATTGGGGAAAACACTGTGGGGGTGAACCGGAGGAATGAACCGGAGCAGATGGACGGGCGGTTAGGCATTTTAAAGCTGGCGGCCCGGGACGGAAAGGAACCGGAGGTCCTTCTTATTCGCGTGACAGCCCATGCAAATGTGCTGTCCGGGGATAATTATTTTATCTCCGCAGATTATATTGGGGCCGCAAGGAAACGGCTGGAGGAAGCATACGGCTGTCCGGTGATGATGGTACAGGGAGCTGCCGGGGATATCCGTCCCAGATATCATCAGGACAACATGGAATATGTGGAGATTCACTGCTGGGAGATGGCCCGGAAAGGATTTTCACAGGAATACAGGCAAAAATATGAGCCCCAGAGCCGCCGGGCCCTGGAACAGATGGCGGAGGATGTGTTCCGGTCCGTGGACGCTGTGTATGCCTCATTGGTGCTGATGCCCCTGGAACGCGTGGAAATCCGATCTTCCTTCTGCCGGTTTGCGGCTGATGTGCCGGACATGGAAAGAGCAGAGAAAATTGCAGAGGAGGCGGAGAGGGAAGGCGAAATTGACGGGAGGATGTGGCTGAAGGAGGTGAAGCGCCTTCTGGATGAAGGCATACAAAAGCAGTATGCTGACATAGAGATTCAGTATCTTTTTGTCAACCAGGGCTGTCTCTGCGGTGTTCCCAATGAGGCCATGTGCCGGATCGCCATTGATATTTGGAAGGAGGCAGAGGCCCCGCTTCTGTTTTTCAACGGCTATACCAACGGATGCAGCAGCTATCTGCCCACCGCAGAAGAGTATGATAAGGGAGGATACGAGGTGCTGTGGTCCAACCTGGTATATTATCCCTATCATGGCCGGGTCATGCCTTTAAACAGGGACACGGCCGGGAAAATGGCTGCGCAGGTGGTGGAGGATTGGAGGAAGAGCAGATCATAAAGCATCCTAAGAACCGGGAGTATCAATAGCAGACAGGGACTGTTTTCGCCGGCCATACACCGGCGGCAGACAGTCCCTGTATTGGTTAATATTTAATCATCTTCCTCAGGAGCCAGCTCCGTGGTCTCCTTCTCAGGCGGCATGGCCAGTGAGAAGATAATAAAGCAGATGAAGGCAGCCGCCAGACCCGGAATGATGGGCTGGCTGAACTTGATGCCGAAAAGCATCCCCTTTGAAATGTGTTCCAGATATACTACCACGATGGTGCCGGCGATCAGGGAGGCGATGGTGCCTGCCGTGGACGCCTTTTTCCAGTAATGTCCCATGACATATGGGAAGAAGGAACCGGCTGCTCTAAGTGTGAAGCAGAACATCAGGATGGATACAATGCTCTGTGTGTTAAAGAGAGCGATGAACATGGAGGCCAGGCCCACCAGACACATAACGATTTTTGTAACCTTCATGACGGACTGGCTGGACGCATCCGGCTTCAGCACTGCCTTATAGATGTCATTGGCAAAGATGGAGCCTGCGCCAAGGAGATCGGAGTCAGAGCTGGACATGGTAGCGGAGATGATGCCTGCGAACAGAAGTCCGCATATAAGGGCCGGCGTGGTGTTGATGGCAAGGACCGGCAGGGCGTAACGCGCGCCCACTGACTCAAACTGCGCGGAGCTGAATTTGCCCATATTGATTAAGGCCAGCGTGATGATGCCCAGGATGGTGGGAATAAAGGCGTAGATAAAGTTTACCAGGGCTGCCAGCCAGGCGCCGCCCTTGGCTGCCTTTTCGTCCCTGGCAGCGTAGAATCGCGACACAGCCTCCTGCCCTACGGAGAAAGTGGCTGTATACATGATTACAAGGGAGATAATTCCAAACAGATCATAGCCCTGGAACAGGCTCAATGTGCCCTCGGGAATGTTGGATGCCACATTGTCCCAGCCCCCCGCGTAATTCATGGCAAAGGGAACTGCGATAATCATGCCGATGACAATCAGGAATACCTGAACAAAGTCTGTCAGTGTAACGCTCCAGAGACCGCCCATGATGGAGTAGACCGTAACCACAACAGCTACAATGATAACAGCCACCTGGTAGTCAATATTCAGCATGGTGGACAGGATGACGGCAGAAGCAATGAACTGTCCAGCGGTAAGCCCCACCAGGGGAAGAAGCATGATGACGGCTGTTATGATTCCGCAGGATTTTCCGTAACGCCTGCGGAAATATTCAGGAACCGTCTTGACCGTGGCTGCCCTGAATTTGGGGGCCACGAAGCTGAGGATGATAAAGGCGATTCCCATGGTGGTTATGTACCAGGATGCGCTGAGTCCGAAGCCTGACATACCGTTCTGGACCACGCCCAGGGAGCTGCCGCCGCCGATTTCCGTGGCTGCCAGGGTACCGGCCATGAGAAGCGGTCCCAGACGGCGTCCGGCCACCATGAAGTCGGTGTTGGTGGATATCTTGGTGGATGAGTACCAGCCAATCCACAGCATGAAAAGCAGGTAGACGATTACGATGATTGTTACAATTACATTTGAACCCATAAAACCCCTCCTGTTAAAATGTTTTTCTTACCCTTATTTTACCATAGGAGCCTGGGTGGAATAAGGACCATTTCTGCAGAAAATATACCGAATATGATACTTTGCAGGGGAACTTGACTTATGGCATAAATGCCAATAAAATATAGGATAGGCTGTGCGCCGTACAGCAGTTTTATGAGAGAGGGGGTCCCGGGTATGTATAATGTGGCTATCTGTGACGATACAGAAGTGGAACGCCTTCAGGCAGCAGAATATGCCGGCCGTTTTTTTGACCGGGAAGGCATTGAGGTGCATATAGATACATATGCCGGCGGAAGGGAGCTTCTGGAGTCGGGCAGGGAGTATGATTTGTATCTTCTGGATGTGCTGATGCCCGGAATGAGCGGCATTGACACCGCACAGGCCCTGGCGGAAGACAAGGATCATCCGGTGGTGGTATTCATCACATCGTCTCTGGAATCAGCTGTGGAGGGATACCGCGTGGAGGCAGCAGGATTTATTTTAAAGCCTGTGGAGGAAGAGAGCTTTTGGTCCACCATGGAGCGTGTGGTAAGGCGCAGGCTGGGAGTGAAGAAGGCTGTTTTGTCCCTGGTCCATAACCGGGTGAATGTGGAGCTTCCCCTGGAGCGCCTGGCCTGGTTTGAGAACCGGCTTCACCGTGTTTTTGTGAAGCTGACGGATGGGGAAGTACTGTCCGTCAACCAGAAGCTGTCTGAGCTGCAGCTGGTTCTGGAACCCCATTCCCAGTTCCTGCGCTGCCATCAGAGTTACCTTGTGAATCTGGACTATGTGGACAAGCTGGAGGATTCCTGTTTTTACATGCGGGACGGGCAGATGATTCCCATATCCAGGAACTTTTATAAACAGAGCAAGAATGCCTATTACCATTACCGTCTGAAGTGAGGTACCTATGAACGACGCGGCATGTACTGTCTTTATGAATCTGATTAACCTGGCTGTGCGTATGATGCCTATTTTTGTATGCCTGGATCCAAAACACAGTTACAGGGAGAACATAGCAGCCATTTCCGCCTACCTGTGGGTCATCATGATATCCATGGAATCCGTATTCCATATCAGCCCCCAGGTCTTTTTTGTGTTCCGGGGCCTATTTTCCTGTCTTTACTTTCTGGTGCTCCTTGTCTTTTTTAAGGGGACCCTGCTTAAGAAAGGATTCCTGTACATATCCGCGTGGCTGTTCGCGGTCCTGTCCGCATCGCTGAACGAGTTTGCTGCCTGGATTTTAAAGGGGCATGTGTCCCTGACATACGGACAAATCTGTGTGGCGGTATCCCTGCTGTGGGCCTGCGGTTTTTATGGGTTTGTGCGGTTTTGGCTGAGGGATAAGGTAAACCGGCTCTTTGACCAGTTATCCAGGCGATCCTGTTCCCTGCTGCTGACATACCCCTCTGTCTCCCTGTTCATCCTTTTTATCGGGAACAACACCATATTCTCATCGCGTTCCCTGGCTGAGCGGGGACTGGAGGACGTGCTGTTCTACCTGGCGCTGTGCATCATGATACTGGTGCTCTATGTGCTTATTCTGAGCAGCACCCTGGAAATCATGTGCCGCCGCAGGACAGAGGAGGAGCTGCAGTTTGCCAGGCAGCTTATCAGCCAGCAGAGGGAGCATTATAACCAGACCCTGGATTACATTGAACAGGTGCGCATCATCAAGCATGATTTCCGCCATCACATCCATGCCCTTCTGAACATGGACAGGGGAGAGCGGACCAATTACCTGATGAATCTGAAGAGGGAGCTGGACATGACGGCTGAGATGGTGTTCTGCCAGAACCAGGCCGTAAACGGGCTATTGCAGGAGTATGCCGCCAGGGCAAGGCAGGATGGGGTGGAGTTCACTGCCAGGGTGGATTTATCCGCCCATGTGCCGGTGGACGATTTAACCTTGTGCATTGTCACCGGCAACCTGCTGGAAAACGCCCTGGAAGCATGCCGCCGCCTGACGGGACCGCGCTTCATCCTGGTCCAGGCCAGGTGGCTGGACGACCACCTTATGATGCTGGTGGAAAATTCCTACAACGGGCAGATTAAGAAGAACGGAAGCAGGATACTGTCCAGCAAACGGGACGGCGGTCTGGGCATACTGAGCATAAAGCGCATACTGAACCAGCCGGGGGATGAGTTTGATGTGGATTACAATGACACCACCTTTACGGCCATGGTGAAAATCGTGGACAGGGCCCTGGCATAGGATGTACTTTCCGGCTCATTTCCGGCTCAGGACAAGATAAAAGCATTGCAATCTTCCTGAAACCATGTATAATGGTAGTTGTAAATAAACGGGGAGCTCACTTAAGTGGGCTGAGAGTAAGCTGTTCATGCTTAGACCCATTACCTGATTTGGATAATGCCAACGTAGGGACCATAACGGACGATTGCCGGCGGAGCACCTGTTTTGGTGTTCCGCTTTTTTGATATGCGGGACGATTCTGTGTGGTATCAGGCATGGGCGCCGGAGCTTCCCGGCGGCGGATTGGGGGCACCACCTTCCGCCGCTTTATAAAATTAATGCGAAAAGGAGAATGACAATGAAAACAGCATTAACAATCGCTGGAAGCGATTCCAGCGGAGGCGCCGGTATCCAGGCAGACATCAAGACCATGACCGCTCACGGGGTATATGCCATGAGCGCCATAACGGCACTAACTGCCCAGAATACAACCGGCGTAACAGGAATCATGGAGGTAACTCCATCTTTTTTAAAGGAACAGTTAGACGACATATTTACGGATATCTTCCCGGATGCAGTAAAAATCGGGATGGTTTCCTCCGGCGGCCTGATAGAGGCCATCGGGGACAGGCTGGCATTTTACAGGGCTGCCAATGTGGTGGTGGACCCGGTTATGGTATCCACCAGCGGTTCCCGTCTGATCAGCAGTGAGGCCATAGAGGCGCTGAAGGAAGTCCTTCTTCCCATGGCAAACCTGCTGACTCCCAATATCCCGGAGGCAGAGGTGCTGTCAGGAATGGAGATACATAATCCCGGCGACATGGAGACGGCGGCCAGGGCCATCGGGGAGGGCTACGGATGCGCCGTGCTTCTTAAGGGCGGCCACCAGCTCAATGATGCCAACGATCTGCTGTACCGGGACAAGAAGCTGAAATGGTTTAAGGGCAGGCGGATTGACAATCCCAATACCCATGGGACAGGCTGTACCCTGTCCAGCGCCATTGCCTCCAACCTGGCCAAGGGCATGGATATGGACCTGGCCGTGGAGCGGGCCAAGGTATATCTCTCAGGCGCGCTGGAAGCCCAGCTGGACCTGGGAAAGGGAAGCGGACCAATGAATCATGGATTTGCCATCCGGGGCGAGTATTAAGGGGGAATGAGCATGAAGGAAAAGATAAGTATAAAGGAAAAAGGGACCTCCGTGTCTGCCAACAGCCTTATATGGTTTGGGGCAGGGGTATCCATAGCTGAGATACTGACAGGCACATATCTGGCGCCGCTGGGATTTGGAAAGGGGCTGGCAGCCATTGCGCTGGGCCATGTGATTGGCTGCGCCCTGCTGTTCATGGCAGGACTCATCGGCGGATATACCAGGCGCAGCTCCATGGAAACCGTGAAGATGAGCTTTGGGCAGAAAGGAAGCCTGCTGTTTTGCGGACTCAATGTCCTGCAGCTGGTGGGCTGGACCTCCATCATGATTTATGACGGCGGGCTGGCTGCCAACGGCATTTTTAACGCAGGCCTGTGGGTCTGGTGCCTGGTGATTGGCGGTCTGATTCTGGTGTGGCTTTTAATTGGAATCAGGAACCTGGGAAAAATCAATACGGCAGCCATGGCAGCGCTGTTTGTGCTGACTCTCATCCTGTGCCGGGTTATATTTGCCGGCAGCGGGGAGCCGTCCATGGAGGCAGACAGTTCCCTGAGCTTTGGGGCCGCAGTTGAATTGTCGGTGGCCATGCCGCTGTCCTGGCTTCCACTAATCAGCGATTATACAAGGGAGGCCGAGAAACCCTTGGGGGCAACGGCTGCCAGCGCCCTGGTCTACGGCCTGGTAAGCTGCTTTATGTATGTCATTGGAATGGGGGCAGCCATCTATACAGGGGAATATGATATCTCTGTCATTATGGTCAAGGCAGGACTGGGAGCAGCAGGACTTCTCATTATCGTGCTGTCCACCGTGACCACCACATTCCTGGACGCCTACTCCGCCGGTGTATCCAGTGTGTCCATCACACACCGGATTAAGGAAAAATGGGCGGCAGTGGCAGTGACCATTGCCGGCACCGCCGCAGCCATGGTTTACCCCATGGATAATATTACGGATTTCCTTTATCTGATTGGCTCTGTGTTTGCCCCTATGATTGCCATTCAGATTGCGGACTATTTTATCATCAGGCAGGATCATGAGGCGGAGGAGGCCAATCTGCTGAACCTGTTGATCTGGCTGGCTGGTTTTGTAATCTACCGCATACTGATGCGGGTGGATACACCTGTGGGAAGCACTCTTCCCGACATGGCGGTCACCGTGGTTCTGTGCGTGGTGTGCCGCCGGGTGATGGCTGCCTGCTGCGCAGTGCCCGGACGGGAAAATGTGACAAAAGTATGATATTTCTATAAAGTCCTTTACGGGAAGGCATTACAGGTGTTACAATATGCTCTGGCAGTCCGGGTGACATAATGCCCGGATGTCTATTACGGGAAAATGGCCGGACAGAAAGACGGCGGACTGGTTTTCCCATAAGAAGAGGAGCGGAATAAATGAAAAAATGGATGTGTATATGTGCGGCAGCAGTACTGGCAGTTTCAGCCCTGACTGGGTGCAGCACCAGCGCAGGGGCCGCAACAACGGCGGCGCAGACCGAGGCGGCCAAGGAAGATGCAGCCAAGGCGGAGACGGAAAAAAAGGAGACAGCCAAGACAGCAGAGGCTTCAGAGAAAGCCCAGGATACAGCTTCAGAGGAAATTGCGGCAGCGGCAGGCAAACACCATGTAAAGATTAACGTAAAAGACTACGGCACCATTTCCGTGGAGCTTTACGGGGACGAGGCCCCCATCACAGTGGCTAACTTCCTGAAGCTGGCAAAGGACGGTTTCTATGACGGACTTACCTTCCACCGCATCATAAGCGGTTTCATGATTCAGGGCGGCGACCCCCTGGGCACGGGCATGGGCGGTTCTGACCAGGAAATCAAAGGCGAGTTTTCCAACAACGGAGTGGAGAACCCACTGTCCCACACCAGGGGAGCGATTTCCATGGCGCGTTCCCAGATAAAGGACAGCGCCAGTTCCCAGTTCTTCATTGTACATGAGGACAGCACATTCCTGGACGGGGATTACGCCTGTTTCGGATATGTCACAGAGGGCATGGAGGTAGTGGATGCCATCTGCAAGGATACAAAGGTGGAAGACAACAACGGTTCCGTGGCAAAGGCCAACCAGCCTGTCATTGAGAGCATAGAGGTAGTGGACTGATAAAGGTACTGGTATACGAAAGAATCCGGGTTTTCCTGTTTTTGGGACCCCGGATTTTATATTTTTATGAAGAATTCTTACATTTTTGATTTTCATATTGAAAATATGGTGAAGGGCTGTTATGTTAAGAAGGCGTCCTGCCGTTTTCAGGCAGGAGAGGAAGAAAATGCAGTAAATATCAATAAAAGGCAGGGCAGGATTGTTTATGCAGAAGTTAAGGAAGAGGACATGGATGGGAAGGCTGGCCGCAGCGGTAATGGCAGCGGCTGTGCTTGTGCTGGCAGGGGCGTTTGTGTCCCTGGCGGATGAGGGCGGGGATACAACCCGTTTTGTATCCGGTACAAAAGTCAACGGCGTGGGAGTGGGCGGACTGACCGTGGATGAGGCCAAGGCCAGAATCGAGGGTTTTTATGCCGGTGAATACAATCTCACCATCAGGGAGAGAGGCGGACGTCAGGAAACCATAGCAGGTACGGACATCGGTTACAAGGTGGAGGTTCCCGAGGGACTTAAGGCCATACTGGATGCGCAGAACGCAGCCGGGCGTGTCTCAGGACCGGATGCGGATAACTCCCATACCATGGCCATGACAGTGACCTACAGCCAGGAGGCCCTGGGGGCAAAGATTAAGGCTCTGACCCTGATAAGCGGTTCAGGCATCACCGTCACTTCCGATGCCCGCATATCCTCCTATGAAGAGGGACAGCCTTTTTCCATCATACCGGCTGTCCAGGGCAATAATGTGGACGAGGCCAAAACCACGGAGGTGATTACCGCAGCCGTAAAAGCAGGGCAGAACTCAGTGGATGTGGACAGCGCAGGCTGTTATTACCAGGTGAATATATGGGAGACGGATGAAAACCTTATGGCCCTGTGCAGCCGCATGAACCAGTACCGGGACATGAGCGTTAATTATGTGTTTGGTAGTGAGACGGAGACCCTTGGCGGTGAGACCATAGCCACCTGGATAACAGGAAGCCAGGACGGGGTGCCGGCGGTTGATCTGGAGAAAATCACGGCCTTTGTGGCAGAGATGGCGTCCAGAAGGGATACGGCCGGAACTGCCCGTGTATTCCATACAGCCACAGGAAGAGATGTGGAGCTGACAGGCCCCTACGGCTGGAAAATAGATGTGGCGGGCGAGGTCCAGGCCCTGGCAGCCCTGATTCAGGCCGGTCCTGCAGCCGGTCCTGTGGACAGGGAACCCGTATACGCCATGACGGCCGCCAGCCGCACGGCTCCTGACTGGGGCACCACATATGCGGAGGTGGACCTGACAGGACAGCATGTATACATGTTCCAGGAAGGAAACCTGGTGTGGGATGCACCCTGCGTCACGGGAAACATATCCAAGAATTACGACACGCCCCCAGGCATCTACAGCCTGACCTACAAGGAAAAGGACAGGATACTGAGGGGAGCCAAGAAGGCGGACGGAACCTATGAGTACGAGAGCCATGTGGATTACTGGATGCCCTTTAACGGTGGCATTGGTTTCCATGACGCCACATGGAGAAGCAAATTCGGCGGCACCATCTTCCAGACCAGCGGAAGCCATGGCTGCATCAACCTTCCGCCGGAAAAAGCCAGCGTGCTCTATGACTTGATTTATAAGGGAATGCCTGTACTCTGCTACCAATAACAGGCATGATGGGCCGGGAATCTGTTCCCGGCCCATTGTGTAAAATGTATGTCCCGGTCCCGGATTCCAGTGATATTTTCTACTTGCAAATTGCAGGTTAAGAGAGTACATTATTGGGATGAAATTCATGGAAACAGAGAGGAATACATACATGGCCGCAGATGTGACAAAGGATATGACGGAGGGTTCCCCGGTAAAACTGATACTGGGATTTTTTATCCCTATGCTGTGCGGGCTGCTGTTCCAGCAGCTGTACAATATGGCGGACACCATCATCGTGGGCAAGTGCCTGGGGGTTAAGGCCCTGGCAGCAGTGGGATCCACGGGTTCCATCAACTTTATGATTATCGGTTTCTGCCTGGGGGTGTGCAGCGGTTTTGCCATTCCGGTGGCCCAGAAATTCGGGGAAAAGAACGAGAAGGCCCTCAGACGGTTTGTGGCCAACAGCGCGTGGCTGGCAATCCTGTTTTCAGCGGTCATGACCGTGGCCGTGTGCCTGTTATGCCGCAATATCCTGGAGCTGATGCAGACGCCGGAGGATATTATTGATGGGGCCTACAGCTATATCTTCGTAATCTTCCTTGGTATTCCGGCCACCTATCTCTATAACCTTCTGTCCTGCACCATACGTTCCCTGGGCGACAGCACCACCCCTCTTATTTTTCTGGTGTTCTCATCTGTGGTAAATGTGGCTCTGGATTTCTTTACGATTCTGGTCCTTAAGATGGGCGTGTCAGGAGCTGCCTGGGCCACCATCACGGCTCAGGCTGTGTCAGGAATCCTGTGCCTGCTGTACATGAAAAAGAAATTTACCATTCTTAAGATGAATGATGACGAGTGGAGGCCGGATGCCCATTATATGAAGATTCTGTGCAACATGGGAATTCCCATGGGGCTGCAGTATTCCATCACCGCCATAGGAAGTGTAATCCTGCAGACCGCGGTCAATTCCCTGGGCTCCATGGCAGTGGCCGCAGTGACGGCAGGCAGCAAAATCAGCATGTTCTTCTGCTGCCCCTTTGACGCCCTGGGATCCACCATGGCCACCTTCGGCGGCCAGAATGTGGGTGCCAGGAAGCTGGACCGCATTGACCAGGGCCTGAAAGCAGGGGCTGTCATGGGCTGCGTCTATGCCGTTATAGCCTTTGCAGTGCTCTGTATCTTCGGGCAGTGGATTGCCCTCATGTTTGTGGATAAGGGGGAAGGGGAAATACTGAGAAACACGCGTCTGTTCCTCATCGGCAACAGCCTGTTCTATATTCCGCTGGTCTTTGTCAATGCGGTGCGGTTTATGATACAGGGACTTGGGTATTCCAGGCTGGCTGTTATTGCAGGAGTATGCGAGATGGCAGCCCGTTCCTTTGTGGGATTCTGCCTGGTGCCTGTGTTTGGATATATAGCAGTGTGCATCGCCAGCCCGGTGGCCTGGATCGCCGCGGACCTGTTTCTCATACCGGCTTACCGCCATGTGATGAAGAATCTGAACCAGCTTTTTTACGGCAGGAGCAGGTCCTCAGACGCTGCACAGTGATTGGGAAAGCAAAAGGAAAGCAAAATAAAAAAGCTGCGGCAGAAAATCCGATGAAGGATAATGCCGCAGCTTTTCTGATGTATGAATGCCGTAAATTCGTCATTTGCCAAAACATGTTTATTCCTGAAGGCCTGCCGGGGTGCGCTCCCAGGGGAGTACCGGCTGAAGTTTGTAGTCCACAATCAGGTCCTTGCGGCTGTAGAGCCTGCGGAAGTTGCCCAGTATCCGCTTCATGACCATCTCACCCTTTTCCATGGTTACGGTGGGAAGAAGGATGATATACTGGCTGATGCTGTAACGGGTGTAAACGTCGCTGCAGCGCAGGGAGTCCCGGATGGCATGGTTCAGATGCTCCATGGCCTTGTTGAGGACCGTTGTCCTGGGGGCATGTCCGTCCAGATCACCGATGGTGAGCAGACACAGATAGATGGAATCCCCGGTACGCTCAATGGCCCTGCGTTCCAGCTGGAACAGATCGTGGAATACAGGATACTCACAGTAAAATGCCCCTCCCGAAGCATCCTCCTTAAGTGTCTCCTGGATGGAATCCAGGTTGGTGTTGATACCCTGCTCCTTGCTGCGGATGGATTTGTATAAATCCTTAAAATGGTCCGACGGGGAAATGGAGAATTCGTTATAAAACAGGTCCAGGGTATGGTTGTATTCTTCAATGGCCTGACTGGTGTGGCCGTCCCTGTAGAGGGAGTATACCAGGTGATAGTGGAATTCCTCGTCAAAGGGCTCTATCCCCACTGCTGTCTGGCAGATGGAGGTTATTCTGGAAAAATCCTCCCTTTTGGTAAGCAGCTCCACTGTCTTATAGACCAGCTTCTGGTACAGGGAGTGGTAGTATGTACTGATGGGAATGACCCAGGATTCATATTCGGATTTGGGAAGGAAATCCCCTTTGTACAGTTCCAGTCCCTCAAGACAGAGCTCCAGGGCCTCGGACTCATCCAGGTCATGGTTCAGGACCCGGGTACAGATGGCCTCAAACTGGTCAATGTCCAGGACGGAGGAATAGTCCTGGGTCCAGCAATAGGAACCTCTCTGCTGGACCAACAGCTTCTGGGGAGGAATTCCCAGGGGCTCTAACAGCTTGCGGCTGCGGAACATCAGAGTTTTCAGGGCACCGCCCGGGTTGACGCCGGGGTCGTCAGCCCATACGATGTTGATAAGTTCACCGGGGCTGATGGATTTTTTCTGGAATACCACCAGATATTCCAGGAGGCACCAGGGCTTTTTAGACTGGTTGCTGTGGTCGGTTATCTCTTTATCGCCAACCCTGAGTGAAAATCCGCCCAGGGTTTTTATATAAATAGTAGGTTTATCTTCCATAACGGATGCATTCATGTCTGCTCTCCTTTGCAAAAACGGGGTCATTCTAAGATAAGTATACTAACCAGAGCCATAATTGTCCAGAAAAAAAATACATAAAAAAGCGGCCAGGTGTTCTTTTGTAACCGGATTGTAACCGGAGACTGTTATAATAGTAGCAGGTTTAGTGGGATTACTATGTCATTTTATTAGAGAAAAGCAGGTGAATATATGTCGATTGCAAAAACAGGGACCCTACCGGATTCGTACAAATATGTAAATATAGCCATTGACCGCTTTGATGGCCGCCTGTTACAGGGAAGGATTTACCATGACAGCCTGGAGGAGGAAATCCCCTTTGGCTGTATATCGGAAATGGCCATTTGCCTGGAAAAACTGTTTGATGAGCTCCGCTACCCCATGAAGAGTGTGGACCAGAGAACCTTTGTGGGGATAAAACATGTCGGTCCGTCCCTGCGGTGCGCAGATGAGGCAGGCAAAAAACGGCTCCAGGGAAAACTGGCCGAATTCTGCCTTCATGTGAAATACAGATTTCATTCCACGTGGCAGGGTGATATAATGGACCTGAGAAACGGCGGCACCTATTCCTTTCAGAGTTTTTTGGAGCTGATGGAGTATATGGACCGTTCTCTCGGACACGGAAGTGATATCATGCATGGCCTGGGCAAGCGGATGTGCGAGGTGGCTGTGCGCAATTTCAGTCATTTTGTCATGGGCGGGGACGTATCCCATCCGGCCGTGGCGGACCGCCGGGAATTTGCCAGTGAGTTTGAACTCAGGGATGAAGTGGAGCGCTTTCTTCTTCCTCTTCCGGATGGGGAAGAGGAAGGAACCATCATCAGTCCCAGAAGTATTATGGTCAATGCAGGAGGCTTCGGCCCCATGACCTTTGTTATAAGGGTCATGTTCAGAAGGAACGCCACCTGGCAGGGAACCATCTGCTGGAAGGAAAAACGCAGACAGATTAGTTTCCGCAGCTTCCTGGAGATGCTGCTTCTGATGCAGGAGGCAGTGGCTGACAGCGAAGGATGGAACGAGGAGCTCAAAGCGGCCTCCGGCCATATGGGATGACAGCAGGAAAGGACACATAATCATTTATGGATCAGAAAAAAGGAAAGAGCAGGATACGGGGCATCATTATCCTGGTTTTACTGGCCGTGATGCTGGTAAGCGGTGCCATGAGCATCCGCAGCTGGATGGAGGACAAGAGGACCAGGGAAGAATATGAGCGGTTGGCCGAGCTGGCCAGGGAGACCACTGCGCAGCCGTCCACGGAAGCAGAGACAGAGCCCGGGACCGCAGAGCCGGAGACAGAGCCCTATGTATCTCCCATTAATTTTGAAGAGCTGATGAGGGAGAATCCGGATACCATCGGATGGATACGGGTGCCGGATACCAACATTGATTATCCCATTGTTCAGGGAGAGGACAACGATTTCTACCTGAATCATGATTTTTACGGCAAGGAAAATATTGCGGGCGCCATTTACCTGGATTTTGAGAGCCAGGGAGATTTTGTGGGACGCAATAATGTGCTGTACGGCCATAATATGAAAAACGGAAGCATGTTCAAGGACGTGAATCGGTATAAGGACGAGGCATATTTTAAAGAGCACCAGTTTTTCAGCATCTACACCCCTGACCGGGAAATCAGGTTAAAGGCAGTGGCCGCTTACTACGGGGAGGCCCAGCCTATTGTGCGCAAGACCAGGTTTAAATCCCAGGAATCCTTTGACGCCTTTGTGCATGAGATGGTGAAGCCGTGCAGCTACGGCGGCGAGATTACATATCCGGCCAGGACCCTGTACACCCTGGTTACATGCAGCTACGAAATCAACGATGCCAGAACCTTCCTGTTTGCCGTGGAGGTGGATGAGGACGGAAACCAAATCCAGCCTGACGATGTATTCTTACAGCGCATGGATGAGCTGATGGGGGACAAGTCACAGGAGACAGCCGGGGAAACCGTTCAGGAAACAGCGGACCGGGCAAAGGAAAGCCAATAGCAGAAAATGATTATATATGACAGCCATGAATTCCCAGTTAAAGGATTTATGGCTGTTTTTACAATTATTTATACCTTTTTCCTGCATAAAAAAACGTATTTGGGTATTGGAAAACAGAACGAGTTATGTTATACTTAGCACGTTAGGCGCATGTATGCTTAAGAAAGTAAAGTGCGCCATGTTTAATAGGGCAAGGTTTTAGCTGTTTGGGATTGCCGGTCATCAGATGACAGTGGAGTCATACCTGTGAGGATGGGTGTGGCTTTTTTCTTAGACAGTAAAGCCTGGAATATTTTTAAGAGGAGAGATTATTATGAAAATGAGTGCAAAGAAAGTTTTAGGCCTGGTTCTGGCCGGCGTCCTTGCTGCCGGTTCTTTGACAGCATGCGGCGGAGGCGGCACAACGGCCACAACAGCAGACACAAAGGCAGAGGCAACAACCGCAGCCGGCGATGCCAAGGCAGAGGGTGATGCCGCGGCAGACACCACAGCAGCAGACAGCGGAGAGAAAAAGACGCTGCGTGTGGCCATGGAGTGTGCATATGCTCCTTACAACTGGACCCAGCCAGATGATTCCAACGGTGCGGTTGCCATTGCGGACAGCAATGAATTTGCTTACGGATATGATGTCATGATGGCAAAGAAGATTTGCGAGGAACTGGGCTATGACCTGGAAATTGTACGTCTGGACTGGGATTCCCTGATTCCGGCTGTTACCACAGGTCAGGTTGACTGTGTTATCGCAGGGCAGTCCATTACTTCTGAGCGTCTTCAGGCAGTGGATTTCACTGAGCCATATTACTATGCAACCATCGTTACCCTTGTAAAGGAAGGCAGCAAGTACGCGGATGCCAAGAGTGTGGCGGATCTTGCAGGAGCCACCTGTACTTCCCAGCAGAGCACCATCTGGTACAACACCTGTCTGCCTCAGATTCAGGATGCCAATGTCCTGGCAGCCACTGCCAGCGCTCCTGACATGCTGATGTCCTTAAACGCTGACAAGTGCGACCTGGTTGTTACAGACCAGCCAACAGGCAAGGGCGCTCTCATCGCTTATCCTAATTTCAAGATGATTGAGTTTGGCGGCGGCGATGCTGATTTCCAGGTGACGGATGAAGATATCAATATCGGTATTTCCTTAAAGAAGGGGAATACAGAGTTAAAGGATGCCATTAACAGCGTTCTCACTAAGATGACAAAGGATGACTTCTCCAAGATGATGGATGAAGCTATCTCTGTTCAGCCTCTGGCAAACTAAGCTGCCATCAGGCTAAAGTACGTGAAAGAGTAAGGAGAAGGGATATGCCAACAGATTTTTTCGGCCGTGTTATGGTCGTATTCAACCGATACGGTATGTCGATGCTCCAGGGCGCAGGCGTCAGCCTTAAGATTGCCCTGGTAGGTACCCTGGTGGGCTGTATCATAGGCTTTGCCGTGGGTATTGTCCAGACCATACCAAGTGAGCGGGGGGACAACCCGGTAAAGAGGGCCGTGCTCTGGGTCGTGAAACTGATTCTGAACGCCTATGTGGAGTTTTTCCGCGGAACGCCCATGATGGCCCAGGCCATGTTTATTTACTACGGGCTTCTGCCCATGTTGGGGATCAATATGTCCATGTGGGGCGCCGCCTATTTCATTCTTTCCATCAATACAGGCGCTTACATGGCTGAGACAGTCCGAGGCGGAATCCTTTCCATTGACCCGGGCCAGACAGAGGGAGCAAAGGCCATTGGCATGACCCATGTGCAGACCATGCTCTATGTGATTCTGCCCCAGGCCCTGAGGAATATCATGCCTCAGATTGGCAACAACCTGATTATCAATATCAAGGACAGCTGCGTGCTCTCTGTTATCGGTGTCACGGAGCTGCTGTATAAGACAAAGGCAGCTGCGGGAGCCTTGTACATGAATTTCGAGGCATATACCATCACCATGATTGTATATTTCATCATGACATTCACCTGCTCCAGAATCCTTCGCTGGTGGGAAAACAGGATGGACGGCTCGGACAGCTACGACCTGGCCACCACCGACACCCTGGCCCATACCAGCGGTATGTACCGGTTCCCGGATGAAAAGGATAAGAAGAAGGAGGATGCGCGATGAAAGGAGACAGGATATTAGAAATCCGTCATTTGAGCAAAACCTTCGGTACCAATCCTGTGCTTAAGGATATTGACTTTTCAGTCAGCAGCGGGGATGTGACCTGCATCATCGGTGCGTCGGGTTCCGGAAAATCCACACTGCTCAGATGTCTGAATCTTTTGGAAACGCCTACCACAGGCGAAATTATGTACCATGGAACCAATATTGCCGATAAGAAGGTCAATGCGCCCCAGTACCGCTCCAAGGTGGGAATGGTGTTCCAGAGCTTTAATCTGTTTAACAACATGACTGTGTTGGAGAACTGTATAATCGGACAGGTCAAGGTGCTTAAGAAGAACAAGACAGATGCCCACAAGAATGCCATGTATTACCTGGAAAAGGTGGGGATGGCTCCTTATATCAATGCCAAGCCCAGACAGCTTTCCGGCGGACAGAAACAGAGGGTGGCCATTGCCAGGGCATTGGCCATGGAACCTGAGGTGCTGCTGTTTGATGAGCCCACATCGGCACTGGACCCGCAGATGGTGGGCGAGGTGCTGGAGGTCATGCGCAAACTGGCCGGAGAGGGCCTTACCATGATTATCGTCACACATGAAATGGCCTTTGCCAGGGATGTGTCCAGCCATGTGGCATTTATGGCAGGCGGCGTGATTGTTGAGGAGGGAGAGCCCTCACAGATATTTGGTGCGCCGAAACAGCTTCAGACCCAGGAGTTTTTAAGCAGATTTATGCATGGGTGACGGAGGCTGGCCGCGGCCGGCCAGCAGGGAGTCCATACGGACCGCACAACCAGGACAGTAAGATAATGCATAAGATAATGCATAGAACGATGTATAAAATGATGCATAAAATAAAACGGAGCAAAGGCTTAGGGTCTCGGCTCCGTTTTTTTCACTTGGGCTGCCCTGCCATTATTCCTTGTCCGATGAAACAGCCTTGGTGACATATGGATAGAGGTCCTCATAGGCCTCCTTCTCTGCCTCGTCCTGGGGCAGGGAAGGAATCAGGCCGGTACAGTCCATGGTGGAGCAGGCTTGTATGTCAACGTCAAAATTGTCTTTTTCCTTGTGATCCATTTGGGATTCACCTCCTTGTGATGCGCTTATGATTGAATCTTAACCATAGTTTGCGCAAAGGCGGATGATTCATACTGGCAGATCAAAAGCAGGGCAGCCATTTTTGTCATACGTTATTTTTTGTTTTTTCTTTTAAAGCGGCTTCTATGAAACCTTTAAACAGCGGATGGGGCCGGTTGGGCCTGGATTTAAGCTCCGGATGGGCCTGGGTGGCAATGAACCAGGGATGGTCTGGGAGCTCTATCATTTCCACAATCCGCCCGTCGGGGGACAGGCCGGAGAGCATCATGCCGCATTTTACAAGCGCGGTGCGGTAGTCGTTGTTGACCTCGTAGCGGTGCCTGTGGCGCTCATAAATGGTGGATTCGCCGTACAGGCCATAAGCTTTGGAGGTCTTGTCCAGGACGCATGGGTAGGAACCCAGCCTTAAGGTGCCGCCGATGTCCTCCACTCCGTTTTGTTCCGGCATCAGATGGATGACAGGATGGGTGGTGGCGGGATTCAGCTCCACGCTGTGGGCATCCGCGTATCCGGCCGCATTTCTGGCGAACTCCACAATGGACAGCTGCATTCCCAGACAAAGTCCAAGGAATGGTATGCGGTGTTCCCGGGCATACTGGATGGCGTGAATCTTTCCGTCAATGCCGCGGTCGCCAAAGCCGCCGGGTACCAGGATACCGCTCACATCTTTAAAGATTTCGGGGGCATTTTCCGGCGTGACTGTCTCGGAATCCACCCATTTGATGTGGACCGCGGCACGGTTGGCCACCCCGCCGTGCTTCAGGGCTTCCACCACGGAAATGTAGGCATCGTGAAGCTGGGTGTATTTGCCTACCAGGGCCACGGTCACATCCTGCTTTGGATGCTTCCAGGCCTCTATCATGGCCCTCCAGTCTGCCAGGTCAGGCTCCGGACAGGGCAGATTGAGGCATTCACAGGCGGACTGGGCCAGATGCTCTTCCTCCATTACAAGGGGTACTTCATAGAGCACGTCCACATCCAGGTTCTGGAGTACGTGATGTTTGGGAACATTGCAGAATTGGGCGATTTTCGTCTTGATGCCGTCGTCCAGGGGGAGTTCGCTGCGGCAGACTAGGATATCGGGCTGAATGCCCATTCCCTGAAGGTCTTTTACACTGGCCTGAGTCGGCTTGGTCTTAAGCTCCTCTGAGGCTTTCAGGTAAGGTATGAGAGTGACATGGATGATGCAGGTGTTGCCTGGGCCTGCCTCATGCTGGAACTGGCGGATGGCCTCTAAGAATGGCTGGCTTTCGATGTCGCCGACCGTGCCGCCGACCTCGATGATGGCGATTTCCGTCTCGTTTTCCGTGTAGTTGCGGTGGAAACGGCTTTTGATTTCGTTGGTAATATGGGGGATTACCTGTACGGTTCCGCCGCCGAAGTCTCCGCGGCGTTCCTTCTGCAGGACCGTCCAGTAGACCTTGCCCGTGGTGACGTTGGAATTCCTGGTAAGGCTTTCGTCGATAAAACGCTCATAGTGGCCTAAGTCCAGGTCTGTCTCGGCGCCGTCATCGGTCACGAAGACTTCTCCGTGCTGGACCGGGTTCATGGTGCCGGGGTCGATGTTGATGTAGGGGTCGAACTTCTGCATGGTCACTTTGTAGCCTCTGGCCTTTAACAGGCGGCCGAGAGATGCCGCAGTGATGCCTTTTCCCAGGCCGGAGACTACGCCGCCGGTTACGAATACGTATTTGACTGGCATGATGGGGATACCTCCTTTTCTTGTTGTGGGGTTGTGTGACTTGTCTGATATAGTATCAAAAAAATAACTGAAACATTATACATCCTCACTGAGAATAAATCCAGGACTTTTTGTAAAAATTTAAGAAAATTAATTGTTCTTTTCTTGATTTATGGGGAGACTGACACTATAATGGTAGAGAATGGGTTTTTGCTGGAAATTGATAGATGACCCATTCAGAGGGAGAATTTGTACAATATGGATAATAATAACAAACAGGACCCGAATATGAAAAGTAACTGGCAGACCATAACCATGCTGGTGGTTGCTGCCATACTTACATTTATCGTGGTCAGCAGTATGAACAACTATCTGAATTCCAAGAAACGTCAGGAGTTGTCCTATAATGAGTTCGTCCAGATGGTGGAAGCCGGAGAGGTGGACTCCATCAAGGTGGGCAGCACGGAAATCACGGTCATCCCTAAGAAGGGTAATACTAAGTATTCCCAGAATCTGGATTATTATGTGGTGAGACTGGAAGGGGATTATGATTTCGTCAACAGGATACTGGATAATAACGTGGTTACCAACCGTGAGAAGAGCGACAGCAGCACCCTCCTTCTGGTCCTGCTGAATTACGCCGTCCCATTCCTGTTCCTGCTGTTCCTTATGAACTTCACCATGAAGCGTATGGGCGGCGGCGGAATCATGGGTGTGGGCAAGTCCAATGCCAAGATGTACGTCCAGAAGGAAACCGGCATCACCTTCAAGGATGTGGCCGGTGAGGACGAGGCCAAGGAGTCGCTGACAGAAATCGTGGATTTCCTCCACAATCCGGGTAAATACACAAAGATTGGTGCCAAGCTGCCCAAGGGCGCCCTCCTAGTGGGCCCTCCCGGAACTGGTAAGACCCTGCTTGCCAAGGCGGTGGCAGGCGAAGCCCATGTGCCTTTTTATTCCCTTTCCGGTTCTGACTTTGTGGAAATGTTCGTGGGTGTGGGCGCGTCCCGTGTCCGTGATTTGTTTAAGAACGCCACTGAGAATGCCCCATGTATTATCTTTATTGATGAGATTGACGCCATTGGACGCAGCCGTGACAGCCGTATGGGCGGCAACGACGAGCGTGAACAGACTCTGAACCAGCTTCTTTCCGAGATGGACGGATTTGATTCCACCAAGGGACTGCTGGTGCTGGGCGCCACCAACCGTCCTGAGGTCCTGGATCCGGCCCTTCTTCGTCCCGGACGTTTTGACCGCCGCGTGGTGGTGGATAAGCCGGACCTGAACGGCCGTATCAATATACTGAAGGTACATTCCAAGGATGTGCTTCTGGACGAATCCGTAGACTTTAAGGAGATAGCCCTGGCCACATCAGGCGCAGTGGGCGCCGACCTTGCCAACATGATGAACGAGGCAGCCATCAATGCGGTTAAGCACGGCCGAAACGCAGTGTCCCAGAAGGATTTGTTTGAGGCGGTGGAAGTGGTTCTTGTGGGTAAAGAAAAGAAGGACCGCATCATGAGCAAGGAAGAGCGCCGCATTGTATCCTATCATGAGGTGGGCCACGCTCTTGTAAGCGCGCTCCAGAAGCATTCGGAGCCGGTGCAGAAGATTACCATTGTGCCGAGGACCATGGGCGCTCTCGGATATGTTATGAATGTGCCCGAGGAGGAGAAGTACCTCAACACGAAGAAGGAGCTGGAGGCCAGGCTAGTAGAGCTGATGGCCGGCCGTGCCGCCGAGGAAATCGTATTTGAGACAGTTACCACGGGAGCGGCCAATGATATCCAGCAGGCCACCAACCTGGCCAGGGCCATGGTTACCCAGTACGGTATGTCCGATAAATTCGGCCTTATGGGACTTGAATCCCAGGAGAACCAGTACCTGACAGGCCGGGCCGTATTAAACTGCGGCGACGCAACGGCAGCCGAGATTGACCAGGAGGTCATGAAGATACTGAAGGATTCCTACGATGAGGCCATTCGCCTCCTGAGCGATAACAAGGATGCTATGGACCAGATCGCCGCATTCCTCATTGACAAGGAGACAATCACCGGTAAGGAATTCATGAAGATATTCCGCAGGGTTAAGGGCATTCCTGAGCCGGAGGAACCAAAAGAGGATGATGACAAAGGCACGGCTTCGCAGGAGCTTCATGTAAATCCGGAAACCCAGGCTGACCGGGGAGAGCGGGAGAATCAGGCAGAACAGGCCAATCCGCAGGAGCAGGTAAACCCAGAGGAACAGGCCAGTCCGCAGGAGCAGGTGAATCCAGAGGAACAGGCCAATCCACAGACACAGTCTAATCCGGGAAACCAGTCAGGAACCGAGGATTCAGACAGAGGCAATGAGCCGGAGAAGAAAACCGAGGATACAGTGTGGAGTCATCCTGGAAATGACAGAAATCTGTAGCATTAAATCATAAAAGCAACAGGCGCCGGAGCTGCGGGGAAGCAGCTGCGGCGCCTGTTTTATAGGATGGATGGAGGGACGGGAACATGGCAGGATGTTCGTAATTTTTAGCAGAAAATGGTAAGACAGCCGGATAGCCCTTGTACCGGGGAGGATTATTTAGTATAATAATACATATAGAAACCGATGTCCGTACCATTGTAAAAGGGGGCGTTTTTATGGATAATAAGTATGTTAAGATACATACCACCGGCTGTAATGCACCGCTTAAGGTTACACCGGGACACTTTGCCACCAACCATGCCCATATCAATTATTATCTGGATATGACCACCTTAAAGACCAGGCTCAGCGAGGCCCAGGAGATAGCAAGGAGCCTGTCGGGGCTGTTCCTCTATGACACGGTGGTAGATACCATTGTATGTCTTGAGGGAACCCAGGTCGTGGGCAGTTTCCTGGCTGAGGAACTGACCAGCGCCGGTGTTCTCTCTATGAATGCCCATAAGACTATCTACATCGTGACTCCGGAGTTCAACAGCAACAGCCAGATGATATTCAAGGAGAACATACTTCCCATGATTCGGGATAAGAATGTCATCATCCTGACCGCGTCCGTGACCACAGGCCTGGCACTGAACAAGGGAATTGAGTCCATCCGGTATTACGGCGGCAATCTGAGAGCCATTACCGCTATTTTCAGCACATTGGAGGAGCTCAACGGATACAGGATTACATCTATTTTCAGCAGGAAGGATTTGCCAGATTATACGTATTATGACTACAGGGACTGCCCTCTGTGTAAGCAGGGAAGGAAGCTGGATGCGTTGGTGAATGCTTATGGGTATACCAGTTTGTAGTGAAACTCTGTGATATAAGTGATAGAACTATAGATCAAAGGCCGGGGAGCATCGCTTCCCGGCCTTTACACGTTTTATTTCTTTTTCTTCCCCAGATAAGCCGCCTTCACAGACTCATCTGCCAGCAGCTCCCTGCCGGTGCCTGACAGGGAAATCCGGCCTGTTTCCAGCACATAACCCTGGTCAGCAATGCGCAGGGCCATGTTGGCGTTCTGCTCAATCAGAAGAATGGTCACGCCCTGTTTGTTGATTTCCTTTATGATGTTGAATATATCCTGGACAATGAGAGGGGCCAGGCCAAGGGACGGCTCATCCATCATCATCAGCTTTGGATGGCTCATAAGGGCCCTGGCCACAGCCAGCATCTGCTGCTCCCCTCCAGACAGCGTGCCGGCTAACTGCCAGCTGCGCTCCTTTAACCTGGGGAACAGGCTGTAGACCCATTCTATATCCTGGTCCAGGGAATCGGTTCTCAAATAGGCTCCGATTTTTATGTTCTCGATAACGGTCATGTCCGGGAACACCCGCCTGCCCTCAGGGACAAGGGTGATGCCCTTTGACACAATATCAGGGGTATCCATGCCTAACAGCTCTGTACCGTCAAACTGGATGGAGCCTGCCGAGGCTTTTACAAGTCCTGCGATGGCCCGCAGGGTGGTGCTTTTGCCTGCTCCATTGGCGCCTATGAGGGTGACAATGGATTTCTCCGGTACCTCAAAGCTGATTCCCTTTACAGCCTCGATACCGCCGTAATTTACTCTTAAATCATTAATCTTCAGCATCTTCACTCACCCCCAGATATGCTTCTATTACTTTTGGATTGTTCTGGACCTGGTCGGGCGTGCCGTGGGCTATGAGCTTGCCGAAATCCAGCACGTAAATGCGGTCTGATATCTGCATGACCAAATCCATGTGGTGCTCTATCATAAAGATGGTCAGGTGGTAATCGTCCCTGATTTTGTGGATAAAATCAGTCAGGTCCTGGGTTTCCTGTGGATTCATGCCGGCCGCCGGTTCATCCAGAAGGAGCAGGCTGGGACTGGTGGCCAGGGCTCTGGCAATCTCCAGACGGCGCTGGAGTCCGTAGGGCAGGGAGGAGGCTATTTCGTCCTTTAAATGGGCCAGTCCCTGCATTTCCAGAAGCTCCATGGACTCCTCGCGCATGCGTTTTTCCTCAGCATGGTTGAGGCGCAGTGTGGCTGAAAACACATTCTGCTTTGCCCGCATATGTTTGGCAATCAGGACGTTTTCAAAGACAGTCAGGGCGCCGAAGAGACGGATGTTCTGGAAGGTCCTGGCAATGCCCAGTTTGGTAACCTGGTCTGGTGTCTTGCGCACGGGAGTCAGGTCCGTGGGAGCTATATCGCCCTCATAGAGGCGCCGCATTTTGCCCTGGGGCGTATCGGCCAGTATAACCTCACCGTTAAAGGATACGGAACCAAAGGTGGGCTGGTAAATACCTGTGACACAGTTGAAAGCAGTGGTTTTGCCTGCCCCGTTGGGCCCGATGAGGGCCACGATTTCGTGTTCATTTACATCCAGGGTCAGTCCGTTCACTGCCACGACACCGCCGAACTGCATGGTGATGCTCTCCATATGCAGTACATTTTTTACGCTGTTTTCCATGTTGTTCATCAGTGGATGCCTCCCTTCTTGGCGGAAGAGGGCTTTTTCCTGCCTTTCTTAAACTTGCCGGGAATGCCCCGTATGAGCCGGAACAGTCCGTCCCAGGAGAATTCGTGGTTTCCCATGATACCGCGGCTGTAGAAGAGGACGACCGCCATCAAAAGGATGGAGAAAATGACCATACGGAATCCGGAGCGGAACAGGGGAACACTTACCCCGGCAATGGTCAGGGGATCGTCGAAGAAGCGCAGCAGCTCCCTGCCTGCGGTGACCAGGAATGCGCCCACCACGCTGCCTGTAACGCTGCCGATGCCGCCTAAGACCACAATCAGCAGGATATCATATGTAAGGGCCACCTGGAAGGTTTTGGAGTCAATGGAGCGCATAAACATGGCCAGCATCCCGCCGCCCACTCCTGTGAAGAAGGAGGAAATCACAAAGGAAAGCTCCTTGTAATGAAAGAGGTTGATTCCCATGGACTGGGCAGCCACCTCGTCCTCACGGATGGATTTAAATGCCCTGCCGTAGGAGGAGTTAATAAGAAGCACCATCAGGGCAATACACAGGGCGGCCAGGCCGAATACCGCAAAGATATTGGGAAAGCCCGGTATGCTCTTAAGACCGTAGGAACCGTTGGTAATGGTGTCAAACATGGGAGCTGCAATGAACGCCCGGATAATTTCCGAAAAGCCAAGGGTTGCGATAGCAAGGTAATCGCTCTTTAAGCGCAGTACCGGGATTCCGATAAGGGCAGCCATGGCTGCTGCCGCCAGTCCGCCAAGGAGCAGGGCCACGGGGATGGGCAGCTGGATATTGGCAATCACCGGGGATATGCCGCTTACATAGTATACGCTGGCCCTGGATCCCACCGGGATGGTAAAGATGGCAACCACGTAGGCGCCGATGGCCATAAATCCTGCCTGGCCCAGGGAGAACAGGCCCGTGAAGCCGGTCAGCAGGTTCATGGAAACAGCCACCACCGCATAGATGGCGCTTCTCTCCAGAATGGATATCTGGTAGCTGTATTCGGCAGTGTCAGACTGCAGGAATGCCAGGAAACCGATGATTATTACCAGGGCAATGAGGGTATATAGTTTGTTCTTGTTCTTTGTCATATTCTTCATGTCCGCCACCTCACACTTTATCGGTCGTCTTCTCACCAAAGAGCCCTGTGGGACGGATGAGAAGCATGACAATCAACAGGATAAACGTAAATGCATCGCTGAAGGTAGACTGTCCCATGGCTACCAGGGCTGTCTCTCCAAGCCCCAGGATAAAGCCTCCGATGACAGCTCCGGGAATGCTGCCGATTCCTCCGAACACGGCAGCCACAAAGCATTTTAAGCCCGGAAGGGCGCCGGAGAAGGGGAATACGGTCATACGGTCCGTAAAATATAAAATGGAGCCGATACCGGCCAGCAGGGACCCCACTGCGAATGTAAAGGTGATGGTCTTATTGATTTTAATGCCCATAAGGGAGGCTGTCTCATAATCCTTGGAAACCGCCCTCATGGCCATGCCTATTTTGGTGTGGTTAATCAGCAGAATGAGAAGATAGACCAGCACCAGGGTCAGGACAGGGGTCAGGAAGGTGACAAAGGAGGCGGACAGTCCGCCTATCCGGAAGATTTTCTTTAAGAATGGAATCTCCGGATACCCTTTGGGCAGGGCGGTAAAGAGGTAGGTGGCCAGATTCTGCAAAAGGTAGGAAACGCCGATGGCTGAAATCATAACAGACATTCTGGGTGCGGATCGCAAGGGGCGGTAGGCCACCCGCTCTATGGTGACGCCCAGAAGAATGGTCACAATCAGGGTGACGGGAATGGCAATGAACCATGGCAGGCTTGCCATTGCAAAAATCATAAAGTATCCGGCCATCATGAAGATATCGCCGTGAGCGAAATTGATGAGGCGGAGGATGCCGTAGACCAGGGTATAGCCTATGGCAATGAGCGCATAGGCCCCGCCAAGGGAGATGCCGGTCAGGCATTGCTGAAGAAATGTTGTTAAACTCATATGAGTCTGCCTCCTGTGTTTTTATAGTAAGGTCCGTATCCAGAAATCCGTTAAAACATACAACCAGCCCTGGAACGTCCAAGGCTGGTTAAGACTGAAGGCAGCAGCGTTTGCCGCCTGCAGCCCTGTATCCATATGTAATTCGCCAGATGCCCTATTCCACAGTAGTGGTGGTCAGGAACTGGAACCTGCCGTCCTTGATGGTCTTGATGAACGCGATATCCTTGTTGGCATCGCCGGTCTCATTAAATGTGATGTTTCCTGTTACGCCGTCAATCTCTACATTCTTAAGGGCGTCGCGGATGGCGGTGGTATCGGTGGAGCCTGCGTCCTCTATGGCCTTGATGGCAGCCAGGTAGGAATCGTAACCCAGGGCGGAAACAGCCGGGATAATGTCTTCCTGCTTTTCCTTTACCAGGTATTCCTTGAAGCCCTTGATGAAGGCCGCAGCCTCGTCGTTAGCCGGTTCCGCCTCGTCAAAGAAGGTGGAGATTACGACTCCCTCAGAGTCGGCGCCCGCGTTCTCGATGATGGTGGAGTTCTCCCATGTATCGCCGGCAGCAATGGTAGCCGTGATTCCCAGCTCCCTGGCCTGCTTGATGATTAACGGGGCAGTGGTGATGGAGGACGGGGCAAAGATGATGTCAGGGTCAGCCGCCTTTATGTTGGTCAGGATGGCCTTGAAATCAGTCTGGTTTGTCTGGAACTGTTCCTCGCTGACAATGTTGCCGCCCAATTTTGCAAAGGCTTCCTTAAAATAGGATCCAAGGCCTGAGGAATAGTCGTCGCCCAGCTGGGTAATCACGGCAGCGCTCTTTGCGCCGTTCTGGAATGCGTAATTTGCCATGACCGTGCCCTGGAAGGGGTCAATGAAGCATACACGGAAATAATAATCATTTCCCTCGGTTACCTGCGGGTTGGTACAGGAACAGCCGATGGCCGGAATCTTGGCGTCTGCGAAGATCTGTCCGGCTGCAATGGACACGCCGGAGCCGTAGCTTCCCAGCACCACGCTGACCTTTTCGCTTACCAGCTTCTGGGCCGCGTTCACAGCCTCGGTTTTATCGGATTTGTTATCTACCTCCACCAGTTTGACAGCATATTCCTCGCCGCCTATGTTGACGGTGGGGTGCATCTCGTTGGCATAGCGGATACCCAGTACTTCCTGATAGCCTCCGCCTCCGTTCTCACCGGTGGTCGGCTCGAACACGCCGATTTTGATGACTTTTTCGTCTGATTTCTTGCTGCCGCACCCTGCCAGGGCACCGGCTGCCAGGCATGCCGCCATGGTAACTGCTGCTACTTTTCTGATTCTCATAATACATTCCTCCTGTTTCATTGAATTTATCCCGGACCAGTTTATTTTTGTGTGTTCACCTCACAAAGACAACTGTCCTCAATAGGAAAACAATGAGTATATTATAACAGAAATCAGAAAAAATTCAAGAAAATTCAGGAAATACTTTATATTTTAGTGTCGGAATTCCGTTTTGGCAGCTGTTGGAAGTGATTTTTGTAGGCCCTGAGAAAGGTAGAGTAATGGCTGAAGCCGGAACGGAAGCAGGCGTCCGTGGCATTTACCCCCTCACTCAGCAGGTCCCTGGCGTAAATCAGGCGTTTTTCGGTGATGTAATTTCCTATGGTACATCCTGTTTCTTCTTTGAAAATACGCATCATATGGTACGGGCTGATGCAGCTTAAGGAGGACAGTGTCCCGATGCTCAGGTCCTCGTCCAGATGTTCATTTATATAGGATATAAGGCCGGAGACCCGGTAGTTTAAGACACCCGTGGGAAGGTACTGGGCCTTGTCATCCATGGAGGCCCTGTTCAGCTCCACCAGAAATTCCAGGCATAAAAGGCGGCTCATGAGGGGACCGGCAAACTCTTCCTGCTGCCAGTTCTGGGAGCGTTCCAGCTGTTTTAAAAGGGAGAGCATGTTCGCCCGTACCTCCTCCTTCAGCCTGAGAACATTAGAATGACGGTAGGCTGCCGTGGCAAAACACCGGTCCAGGGAATCTTCGTTTTCTCTGTGCCGGTCCAGAAAATCCTGGGACAGGTAAAGGATCTGCCGCTCATAGGGCTGACCCGGGTCCACCTCGGGCCGGTGGATCTGCCCCCGCCCCACCAGCACAATATCAAAGGGGTGAAGGGAATAGGAGCGTCCTTCTATGACATAGTTGACCTTTCCCTCCAGCAGCACCATGATTTTCAGGAAATCGTGATAGTGGAATTCATAGCAGGGACTTACCTTATCTTTTAAATGGAACAGCCGGAAGTCCTCTTTCAGGAATCCCTGGCGCTCAAACGCAGGGGCGTCATCTGTGATGGGCATGGAACCGTTACCTCCTTTTTGCATGCCGTGTCTCCGTGTGATGGAAACATCGTTTGTGGGGATATTTTAAGTATAAAATAAATACAGCATTATTTGCAATATAAAATAGCAATATATCTATATTATTATCAAAAAATGCTTGATAAAATAATGGTAAAGTTAACAGCCGGCGGAGTGAGTCAGGAGCCGGCAATGAGTGCAGTTAAAACAGACCGCAGACAGGGAGGATATCTATATGAGGATTGTAGTGGAAAAATATCATGGACTGGGAAATGATTATCTGGTATACGACCCCAATAAAAACAAACTGAAGCTGACCCCTTCCAATGTACAGCTTATGTGCAACCGCAATTTCGGTGTGGGTGCAGACGGGATTCTGGAGGGACCTGTTCTGGACGGTGAGCAGATTTCCATGGTGGTATGGAATCCGGACGGCAGTGTGGCGCAAAAGAGCGGAAACGGTGTCCGGATTTTTGCCAAATATTTAAAGGACGCAGGGTACGTACAGAAAAAAGATTTTACCATTTCCTCCCAGGGCGGCGAGGCATCCATCCATTATCTGAACGAGGAGGGCACCCGGTTAAAGGCGTCCATGGGAAAGGTATCCTTTTGGAGCGATGATGTGCCGGTGGAGGGACCCCGCAGGGAAATCATCAACGAGACCATGGTGTTTGGCCGGATTCCCTATCCGGTTACCTGCCTGTCCATCGGCAATCCCCACTGCGTTATCCTTATGGATGAGATTTCAAAGGATTTGGTATGCAGGATTGGAAGGTATTCTGAGAGCGCCAGGCAGTTCCCGGAGAAAATCAACACCCAAATCATGAAGGTACTGGACCGGACCCATATCCAGACCGAAGTGTACGAACGGGGAGCGGGCTACACACTGGCTTCCGGCAGCGGCTGCTGTGCGGCCGCGGCCGCGGCCTACCGTCTGGGGCTTACGGATCCCAAGATGTTTGTGCAGATGCCGGGAGGCACCCTGGAGCTGGAGATTGACGGGGAAGGTGTGGTCCACATGACCGGAGATGTGGGATATGTGGGTGCTGTCAAACTGGGAAGCCATTTCACAGAACAGCTTCGCGCGTTAAAGTGATATCAAAAAAATAGAGGAAATTCATTGACAAATGAAATATCTGCTGATATATTTTTTATAACAAAAAGCAGGGGTAAGGGAAGGATGACGAGGGCGTCTTAAGGGGGCTCTGTCCCTGCCCGGTGGATTTTAAGGAGGCGGGAGCATGGTAATAGGTTCCCGCCTCTGCGTGTTTGTGGGTATCACAGTTTGCAAGAGAGGGAGATTATTATGAGCAAATACAATAAAGAGGACATCATGCGTATGGTGGAAGAGGAGGATGTGGAGTTTATCCGCCTCCAGTTTACGGATATCTTCGGAATGCTTAAGAATGTGGCCATCACCGCCAGCCAGCTTGAAAAGGCATTGGATAACCGCTGCATGTTTGACGGATCTGCCATTGAAGGGTTTGTGAGGATTGACGAGTCGGATATGTACCTGTATCCGGATTTGGATACCTTTGAGGTCTTTCCGTGGAGGCCCCAGCAGGGCAAGGTGGCCAGGTTTATCTGCGACGTGTATAACCCGGACGGGACACCGTTTTCCGGCGATCCGAGGTATGTGCTCAAACGGGCTGTCAAGCGGGCGCAGGACATGGGATATGTGCTCAATGTGGGCCCGGAATGTGAATTCTTTCTCTTTCACACGGATGAGGAGGGAAGGCCCACCACCAGCACACATGAGATGGCGGGATATTTTGACGTGTCTCCCATTGACCTGGCGGAAAATGTCCGCAGGGATATTGTGCTGAACCTGGAGGAGATGGGATTTCAGGTGGAGGCCAGCCATCATGAGATTGCGCCGGCCCAGCATGAGATTGATTTCCAGTATACGGACGCGCTTCGGGCTGCGGACAATATCATGACCTTTAAGATGGCGGCAAAGACCATAGCAAAGCGCCACGGACTCCATGCCACCTTTATGCCGAAGCCCAGAGAGGGTATGAACGGATCCGGCATGCATATCAATATGTCGCTGTCAGACAAGGAGGGCAGGAACCTGTTTGCGGATGACCAGGATGCTTTGAGGCTGAGCAGGGACGCCTATTATTTCATGGCCGGCATTCTTAAGCACATGAAGGCCATGACCATCCTGACAAATCCGCTTGTGAATTCCTATAAACGGCTGATTCCGGGATTCGATGCGCCCATTTATATTGCCTGGTCACCTACCTCCAACCGCAGTTCCCTGATTCGCATACCATCCCCCAGAGGGGAGAGTACGCGCATTGAACTGCGGTGCCCGGATTCTGCCATGAATCCGTATCTGGCCCTGGCGGCCTGCCTGTCGGCGGGACTGGACGGAATTGAGAAGAAAACCGGACTTCCTGCATGCGTGGAGGGAAATATGTTCACCATGGAGCCGGAGGAACTGAGGGAACGCAACGTAGAGCGGATTCCCGAAACCCTGGGGGACGCCATCGAGGCATACAGCGGGGATGTCTTTATGAAGGAGGTGCTGGGAGAGCACATTTACACCAAATATCTGGAGGCCAAGGAGCAGGAATGGAGGGATTTCCGGGCTCAGGTAACGGATTGGGAAGTGAGCCAGTATCTGTATAAATACTGATGGCGCCGGCAGTTATGAATAAGGTTTTACCTGGAGGTGGGACATGTGACTAACATCATCGTAGCGTTTTCCAAGCCGGAGGACGGGAAGAATATAAAGAGCATATTGGTCCGAAACGGTTTCCAGGTAGTGGCAGTCTGCACCTCAGGCGGTCAGGCCCTGTCGGCTGCGGACTGTCTGAACGGGGGAATCGTGGTGAGCGGTTACCGGTTTGAGGATATGATGTACGACGAGCTGCGCCAGTGCCTGCCGGGAGATTTTGACATGCTTCTGATTTCATCGCCTGCCAGGTGGGGCGGACAGTGCCCGGACAGGGTTATCTGCCTGCCCATGCCCCTTAAGGTCCACGACCTCTTAAATACCCTGGAGATGATGGTGCAGGCCCAGGAGAGGATCCGCAGAAGGAGAAGAAGCAGGCCAAAGGAGCGCAGCAGGGAGGAGCAGGATATCATAACAGAGGCAAAGACACTGCTGATGGAACGGAACAATATGACGGAGTCGGAAGCCCACAGATATATACAGAAATGCAGCATGGACAGCGGCACCAATCTGGTGGAGACAGCACAGATGGTAATCAGCCTCATCCATGTGTGACGGGGACGGATAAGGGAAAGAATGATTAGAATGCCGGTAATACGGCAGGATGGAGACGGATATGGAATTTACAAAAATGCAGGGAACAGGTAATGATTATGTGTATGTGGACTGTTTTAAGGAGACGGTGAGGGATCCGGCAAAGACAGCCATCTATGTGAGCGACCGCCATTTCGGCATCGGGTCCGACGGATTGATTCTCATATGCCCCTCCCGGACAGCGGACTGCAGAATGGAGATGTACAACGCGGACGGGTCCCAGGGAATCATGTGCGGCAACGGTGTGCGCTGCGTGGGTAAATACGTTTACGACCATGGTCTGGTGGATAGGGATAAAAGGACCATCACAGTGGAGACACTGGCAGGGATCAAGACGCTGGAGCTGGAAATTGAGGATGGAAAGGCAGTGTCCGTTACCGTGGACATGGGGGAAGCAGCCCTCACATCCAGGCTGCCGGAGGATATCACGGTAGACGGGAAGGAATACCGGTTTGTAGGAATCAACGTGGGAAATCCCCATGCAATCTATTATGTGGACCAGGTGGACTGTCTGGATTTGGAGCGGATTGGACCGGCCTTTGAGAACCATGAGCGGTTCGCGCCTGACCGTGTGAATACGGAGTTTATCCATGTGGCGGACCGTAAGCACCTTGAGATGCGGGTGTGGGAGCGGGGAAGCGGCGAAACCTGGGCGTGCGGCACAGGCGCCACGGCCAGTGTCATGGCCTCCATCCTCATGGGATATACGGAGGATGAGGCGGAGGTGGCTCTGCGCGGAGGAAAACTGGTGATACGGTATGAAAGGGAGTCGGGCCATCTGTTTATGACAGGGCCGGCCGTGGAGGTGTTCCGGGGCTCTATTGACATACCCGAAGAAATATATTATGATTGATAAGGCGAATTTTATCAGTTAATACTTTAAAGCGAAAAATGTTCAATATACACTCTCAGGAACCAGACGCGCGACGGCGCGCGTCCTGGTACACCTTTTGCGGCACGGCGGCGGACATGGAAATGACATGGCGCTGTATCCTGCGGCAAAGGGCGTATCCGGTTTTTGGGGGTGTTTTCATATTTCAGACAGGCAGAGGCCAGGAGGAAGCACACATGTTTAAGATCAACGAGAATTATTTGAAGCTGCCGGGAAGCTATCTCTTTTCCGCCATTGCAAAAAAAGTGGCTGCATATGAAGAGGCCAACCCGGACAGGCAGGTTATACGGCTGGGAATCGGGGATGTGACACTTCCCATTGCCCCGGCCATTGTGGAAGCCATTCACAAGGCGGCGGACGAGATGGGACAGGCCAGGACATTTCACGGCTATGCGCCGGATTTGGGCTATGCCTTTTTGCGGGAGACCATTGTGGAAAAGGATTACAGGTTATGGGGCTGCCATGTGGAGGCAGACGAGATATTTATATCGGACGGAGCCAAAAGCGACTGCGGCAATATCCAGGAGATATTCAGCGAGGACAGCCGCATTGCGGTGTGCGACCCTGTGTATCCCGTGTATGTGGATTCCAATGTCATGGCGGGCCGTACAGGCTGCTACGACCCTGCCACGGGCATGTGGAGCAATGTGATTTACATGCCCTGTACGGCGCAGAATCATTTTGTGCCGGAGCTTCCCCAGGAGACGCCGGACCTTATTTACCTGTGTGTGCCCAATAACCCCACAGGCACCACGCTGACCAGGGACCAGTTAAAGGTGTGGGTGGACTATGCAAACAGGGCAGGGGCCGTGATTCTCTATGATGCTGCTTACGAGGCTTATATATCCGAGGAGGATGTGCCTCACAGCATATTTGAGATAGAGGGAGCCAGAACCTGTGCCATTGAGTTCCGTTCCTTCTCCAAAAAAGCCGGGTTCACAGGCGTTCGTCTGGGATTTACCGTGGTTCCGAAGGATTTGAAGTGGGGGGATGTAATGCTGCATTCACTGTGGGCCAGACGCCACGGCACCAAGTTTAACGGAGCCCCCTATATTGAGCAGAGAGCCGGAGAGGCCGTATATTCCGAAGAGGGCAGCCGGCAGGTCATGGAGCAGGTGGCGTATTATAAGAGGAATGCCATGGTTATCTATGAAGGACTTAAGGAAGCGGGCTATACCGTATTTGGGGGAATCAATTCGCCCTACATCTGGCTTAAGGTGGAGGACGGGATGGACAGCTGGGAGTTTTTTGACTATCTTCTGGAACAGGCCAATGTGGTGGGAACACCGGGAAGCGGCTTCGGGCCCAGCGGCGAGGGTTATTTCCGCCTGACGGCCTTTGGAACCTACGAGAATACGGTGGAGGCTGTAAAACGGATAAAGGCCCTCAGGCGGTAACAGGGGCAGGAGAACAGGGAGGAAAAGGGTAATATGGATGAGATTGACCGCAAGATACTAAAGCTTTTACAGGACAATGCAAGGGTTTCCCTAAAGACCATCGCAGAGCATACGTTTCTATCCTCTCCGGCGGTATCAGCCAGGATTGAACGCCTGGAAAAGGAGGGTATCATAACAGGCTACCATGCCTCTGTGGACCCGGTGAAGCTGGGGTATCACATACTGGCATACATTAACCTGGAGGTGATACCCGAGGACAAGGAGCAGTTCTATGCCTATGCCCGTGAGGTGCCCCATATACTGGAGTGCAGCTGTGTCACCGGAGGATTTTCCATGCTGTTAAAGGTAGCCTTTAAGAGTACCATGGAGCTGGATATGTTCATAGGACAGCTGCAGAAATTCGGCAGGACAAGCACACAAATCGTATTTTCCACCCATGTGGGCCCCAGAGGAGTGGATGTGGACGAAATTTAGTTCCAGGTTCAGTCAACATTTGTCTTACTTTCACATATGGTATAATGTAGAGTCATATATGAAGGAGAATCTGGTATGACAGATGTTAAGAGAGTCATAATTGATGCCGGCCACGGCGGCGAAGAGCCGGGCGCCATGTACGACGGGCGCCGGGAAAAAGACGATACCCTGCGGCTGGCTCTTGCCATAGGACGGATATTGGAAAATAATGGGGTGGATGTGGTATATACAAGGACCACGGATGTATACGACACGCCTCTTGAGAAAGCCCGGATAGCAAACCAGTCAGGGGCCGATTATTTTGTGTCCATTCACCGGAATGCGTTCCCGGTACCGGGAACTGCAAGCGGCGCCATGACGCTGGTGTATGAGGATGCAGGCGTGCCGGCCATGCTGGCGGATAATATCCAGCGCAATCTGGTGGAAACAGGGTTCAGGGACCTGGGAGTACAGGAGCGCCCCGGTCTTATCGTGCTGCGAAAGACACAGATGCCGGCTGTGCTGGTGGAAGCGGGATTTATTGACAATCCGGATGACAACCGGTTTTTTGATGAGAATTTCGATGCCATTGCCCAGGCCATAGCAGACGGTGTGCTGGAAACCATCCGGCAGCAGGAGGCGCAGAGGCCGGAATATTATCAGGTCCAGGTAGGAGCCTTCCGCACCAGGATGCCGGCAGACAGGCTGGTGAATGAACTACAGGCCAGCGGCCTTCCGGCCTTCCTGGTTTACGACGACGGACTGTACAAGGTAAGGGTTGGCGCTTTCCTCAATATGGACTATGCGGTACAGATGGAGAGGAACTTAAGAAACATGGGATATCCCACTGTGCTGGTGAGGGAACGGGCCATATACTGATGAATTTAATTGTAAATAATTTCTAAATATAGACAGGTTAATGCCGCAGGCCAAATTCTCATGGATTTGGCCTGCGGCAGCTTTACAGATCACCAGTTCCAGCGCCCGTAGCGCAGTGTGACGGAAGAAATGGTTTTCACTAACGTATCCGACATCTGGCCGGGAAGAAGGCGCCATCTCCAGTTGGTGCCGACGGTGGAGGGGGTGTTGATGCGGCAGTCATTGTCCAGGCCCATATAATCCTGAAGGGGGATGATGCACATTCTGGCCTGGCTGCGCATAATCAGGCTGATAAAGGACATGTGCAGACGGCTGGCGGGGGTACAGCTGTCACAGAGATAATCCCTGGCCAGCTTCCGTTCCTGGGCTGTGATGGAGGCATACCATCCTTTGATGGTTTCATTGTCATGGGTGCCGGTGTAGGCCACACAGTTTTCAGGGTAGTTATGGGGAAGATAATCGCTGGCACAGCCGGAATCCCTGGAATCAAAGGCAAATTCCAGTACCTTCATGCCCGGGAATCCGCTGTCCTTTACAAGCTGCCTGACGGAGTCTGTCACATATCCCAGATCCTCGGCAATGATTTCCTTTTCTCCCAGGGCGCTGCGCACGGTGTGGAAGAAGCCGATTCCCGGTCCCTGCTCCCAATGGCCTCCCACGGCAGTGTCGGAGCCGGCCGGAATGGAGTAGTACTGGTCAAATCCGCGGAAATGGTCAATCCTTACCACATCATACAGTTTATAGCAGTAGGACAGCCTGGCCAGCCACCATTCATAGCCTGTGCTGCGGTGGTATTCCCAGCGGTACAGGGGATTTCCCCAGAGCTGTCCTGTGGCGGAAAAGCCGTCAGGAGGGCAGCCTGCAACTGCGGTCGGTATATTGTCCCGGTCCAGCTCAAAGAGTTCAGGATGGGCCCATGTGTCGGCGCTGTCCATGGCCACATAGATGGGAATGTCCCCTATGATGCGGATTCCGTTGGCATTGGCATAGGTTTTTAGTTTTTTCCACTGCTGGCTGAATTTGAACTGAAGGTATTGGTGGAATTCTATGTCGTAATATAGCTCCCTGCGGTAGTAATCCAGGGCGTTCTGCCAGCGCAGGCGGATGTCCTGCGCCCACCGGGTCCAGGCAGTTCCTTTGAACCGGGCCTTTACTGCCATGAAAAGGGCGTAATCCTCCAGCCACCATCTGTTTTCATCCCTGAATTTCCGAAACTCCGGGTCCAGGCTTATGCTGCTCCTCTCATAGGCTTTTCTCAGCAGGGGGTACCGCTCTTCGTAGACCTTTGCATAGTCCACAAAATCCGGCCGGCTGCCGAAGTCGGCCCGGCTGCATTCTTCCTCTGTAAGGACGCCTTCCTGTATAAGGTCCTCCAGACTAATGAAATAGGGATTGCCTGCAAAGGTGGAAAAGGACTGGTAGGGGGAATCCCCGTAACTGGTGGGCCCCAGGGGGAGAATCTGCCAGTAGGACTGGCCGGCCTCCTTTAAACGGTCCACGAATTCGTAGGCCTCCTTTGAAAAGCAGCCGATTCCGTATCTGGAGGGAAGGCTGGTGATGGATAGTAAGATTCCGCTTTCTCGTTTCATATCTATATGCTCCTTTTTGCAGGCATTATCCTGTTTAATATTCTGTGATGATTCCAAAATGGTCTGATACAACGGGAAAGGATGTGCCGTCGTATATGGTTCGGGAGGAAATAACCGGCACCCTGCGGCTGGTCCAGATATAATCAATGCGCATTCCCGGTATCTCTCCCTGTTCCCGCCATCCGTCAATGGCATTTGCCACGGTGACGCCTGAATCCCTGGAAGCAGCCAGGTCATATGCGTCAAACCAGCCTGAGGCCAGAATCAGGTCCCGTCCCTGGCCGGTTATGTGGGCCGGTGAGTTGAAATCCCCCATGAGCCACAGACGTTCTTCTGCTAAGGGGGACAGGCCGCTGCTTATGCGGTTCCATTGTCCCTCAAAGGGTTCTTGGCTGTCATCCCACCAACCCATGTGGACACTGTAAAAATATTCATTTCCGTATTCTGTCCGGGTGTTGATTCCAAGTATTTTTCGGGTTTTCCAGTTTTCATAATCCCGGATGCCGGTGATGTAAAACTGGCTGGTCCCCAGTATGGGGGAACGGCTGAGGACGGCCAGGCCCTCGTCGTATATCCCGTATCCTATCTTGGCCGGGGTCCAGGTCCACTGGTAGGAAACACCGGCCCGGGCCAGGAGCAACGCTAGGTTAAGGGCGTGGTTGTCTGTGCGGATGACTGCCCGGGAGGCGCAGGGGGAGGCTGTGCTTAAATCTTTGGCACAGCAGGGAACATAGCCGGATTCCCGCAGCCGGCCGGAGGCTGCGGGCGGAGCGCTCCTGGACTGGTTGACCTCCTGGAGGGCTATGATATCCGGTTTGATTTGGACAAGGGATCCGGCAAAGGCGGCGAGCTTGGATTCATATTCCGGCTCCGCCAGACTGTGTGTGTTAAGCGTCATTATTTTCATACTACCTGCCTCCGGTGGTTTTCAGTTACAGAAGGCAGCTGCGGTGGGTGGATGGCAGCGGCCTGCTTACAGTATATCATTGATATCGGATTTGAGCACATCTGCTTTCGGTCCGTAGATGGCCTGGATGCCGCCGTCCTTTTTAATCAGACCCATGGCACCCTCTGCCTTCCATTGGGGCAGTCCGGCAACCTTATCCACGTCCTTTACCGTGACGCGCAGACGGGTCATGCAGGCGTCCACCAGGACAATGTTATCCCTGCCGCCCAGAAGGGAGATGATGCGCCCGGCCTGGCTGTCACCGGATGATGGAGAACCGGCCCGGCCCTGGCTGTTCTCTGAGACAGAGTCGTCGGTATAGTTGCCCAGTCTGCCCGGGGTGGCAAAATGGAACCTTCCTATCATAAAATAGGCGATTGCGTATCCTGCGGCAAAGAATACAGCCACACAGAGGATGAAGTTTACCAGGTCTCCGCCAAGTCCTGCGCGGATGGACATGGGAACGCGGGTCAGGAATTCCAGGTTGCCAAAGGAATGAAGCCTGAGGTGGATGAGGCCGGCCATGGCAAAGGCGCATCCCTGCAGCACTGCGTATACCAGGTACAGCGGAAGGGCGCAGAACATGAACATGAATTCCAGAGGCTCCGTGACACCTGTGAGAAATACGGCCAGTACAGTGGAGATGAACATGGAGCGGTAATTGCGGCGCTTATCCGGGTCCACGCGGCGGTACATGGCCAGGGCAATGCCCAGAAGAAGGCCAGTGGCGCCAATCATCTGTCCTACCTTGAAACGGGCAGGGGTGATGGTGGCCAGCAGGTTCTGGTACCCGGCCATGTCTCCCGCGTCCTTAAGGTTGATAAGGTCTGTTGCCCAGGCCAGCCACAGCGGATCCTGACCAAAAACCTGGGAACCTGCGTTGACGCCTGTGAGGATGGTGTAAGTGCCTCCGAAGGAGGTGTAATTCATGGGTATGGTCAGCATATGGTGCAGGCCGAAGGGGAGGAGAAGCCTTTCCAGTGTTCCGTAGATAAAGGGGGCCAGCACAGGCGAGGTGGAGGAGGAGTTGGCAATCCACACGCCGAAGGAGTTGATGCCGGTCTGAACCACAGGCCAGACAATGGCCAGCACCAGTGAGATGATCACGGACCAGAGGATGACTACCATGGGGACAAAGCGTTTTCCGTTAAAGAAGGCCAGGGCGTCTGGCAGCTTCCTGTAATTGTAATATTTATTGTAAATAACTCCTCCTGCAAAGCCTGATATAATGCCCACGAACACGCCCATGTTCAGCGCGGGAGCTCCCAGGACCGAGGTGAAGTATCCGTTTACCAGGATTTCCTGGCCCAGCAGGGTCCGGGTCACGGCGGCAGGGTCGTTTAAGTCGGCGCTGCTGACACCAAAGAGAGCGCCGGTAATAACATTGATGAGAATAAAGGCAATGACAGCCGCAAAAGCGCCGCCGGCCCGTTCCTTTGCCCAGGAGCCGCCGATGGCAACAGCGAACAGGATGTGCAGGTTGTTGATTACGGCCCAGCCTATGGTCTCCATGGTGCTTCCGATTGTAAGGACAGCACCCATATCCCCGCCGGCCATCTGTATGAGCTTTCCTACGCTGATCATCAGTCCGGCTGCGGGCATGACGGCAATGACTGTCATCAGGACCTTGCCCAGCTTTTGGAGAAAGTCAAAATTGACCAGGGATTTTTTGGGCTTTCCGGCTTTCCTGTCCGCAGCGTCTGCGGGGGAAGACGTATTTGCAGCTGGGGCAGTGTCCGGATTATGGGGGGAGGCTGCATCAGCTGCATCAGCTTCTTCGGCTGCGTCCGGCGGGCAATGGTCTAAAACCGTTATCACGGTATCTGCTCCTGCCTTTACAGGACCTGTGAAGGCATTTATGGAACGGCCTTCCATTCCGCCGCAGATAAGGACAGGCGTGATGGTGTTGACCTGTTTTTCTTCAAGGGCTTTTAAGTCAGCCTTTGCCAGAAGGCTGCCGGCCTTCACCTTATCTCCGATCTTTACACAGCACTGGAAGCATTCTCCCTTTAAGGCCACGGTCTCCAGACCGAAGTGGACCATGACCTCGATGCCGTCCTCGGAACGCAGGCCATAGGCATGGAGGGTCTCTGCTATGGAAACCACCTCCCCGTCAATGGGACTGACCAGATTGCCGTCCCGGGGCAGGATAGCAACGCCGTCTCCTATGATTTTATGTGAGAATACAGGGTCCGGCACTTCCTCCAAAGGGACCGCTGTTCCGGTTAAAGGGGAGAGAATCCTGATTCCAATACAGCCGTCAGTGTTCTTGTTCATATGTAACCTCCTGAGTTTGATTGTTGCACTGTTTGCGCAACCGCTTGCATTAAATATAGTCTGGCTGCATGAAGAATGCAATAGATATTTTCAAAATCCTGTGTTTTCTACGTTTTGGACAAAAATACACTCAGGTATTTGTGCAATTTTTCCGGAGCGGAATGCAAAAAGGCAGGGAAAGATTGCGCAAACAGAGCGCAAACAAGTTGACAAAAATTGCATTAAACTTTACAATATAGGAAGGGCGTGTATGAACTGCGGTGATGGATCTGGTGGAAGGAGCATGACAGCGGATCCGGACCATAGGTTCATATATATCCCATGACGATGAAAATGAGACGCATATTAAGGAGGCTGTTTATGCCTGTTACAATCAAAGACGTGGCTGCCCTTGCAGGGGTGTCGCCGTCCACCGTAAGCCGTACATGCAAGGACCATCCCTCTATCAGCCGCCAGACCAAGGAAAAGGTCAGGCAGGCCATGGCGAAGCTGGGCTATGAACCGAATTTTCAGGCCAGCAGTCTGGCGACCCAGAATTCCCGCACCGTGGGAATCATTCTGCCTCCGTCGGAGTGGGAGGCTTACCAGAATCCATTCTATCTGGAGATGATACGGGGAATCAGCCAGTATTGCAACCAGAAGCAGTACATCAATACCGTGATTACGGGACAGAATGAGGATGAGATCCTCCAGGCCATAAAGACCATGGCGAGAACCGGCCTGGCAGAGGGATTTATCGTGCTCTACTCCAGGGAGCAGGACCCGGTTCTGGATTATCTCTATGAAGAGGGACTGCTGTATGTTCTCATTGGAAAAGCGTGCCGGAATGTGAACCAGACCATCTATGTGGATAACGACAATGTGCTTGCGGGCAGGGAGGCGGCGGAGTACCTGTTAAATCTGGGCCATGTAAGGATTGCCTGCCTGTCAGGGGACCATTCTCTTCTTTATAACCACGACAGGAAAATGGGGTATATGCTGGCCCTGGCAGAGCGGGGTATTCCTTTTGACGGCCAGCTGTGTGTGGAGGTGCCTTCTGTGCCGGAGGAGCAGGACCAGGCTCTGGCGGCCCTGTTCGCAAGGGAGGACAGACCCACGGCCGTATTGGTCAGCGATGACATACTGGCAGTGGCCCTGGAGAAGGCATGTATTGGTCTGGGGCTGTCCATACCGGGGGATGTATCCATCCTGTCCTTTAACAATTCCCTTCTCGCCAGACTCACCTTTCCGCCCCTGACATCCGTAGATGTGAATGCCTGCCAGCTGGGAATCGAGGCAGCCGCCCAGATGATAAGCCATGTGGAAAATCCGGAGCTGGTGGCAACGAAAATCATTGTTCCCCACCACATGGTGGAGCGGGAGAGCTGCGCGGGAGCCGGAGGGTTCTGCGGTGATTGAGATACTGGAACAGTATAATACATCCCAGGCAGGTGACTGCCTGGGCGCCTTTTTGCTGTCAGACATATCACCAGGTTCGGCCGGGATTTCAGCCAATTGTCTTATTTTTCTGAAATACATCTTATCGTATACTTCCTCTTGAAAAACACAACATTTAGTGCTAAAATCTTATACTGTTGCACAAGCAACAGATTTTTCCAGTATTCTGTGATAAGATGCCTTTAAACCGTTTACCTGAAGACAGGCAGCGTGGGAGAGCATTTGGATAAAAGGAGTGTAGTGACGATGAAGATTATTAAGAGGAATGGCGCGGAAGAGGATTTTGACAACAATAAGATCGTGGTGGCTGTGGCAAAGGCCAATACGGCTGCCGGAAAAAACAAGCTGAGTCTGGAGCAGATTAAGGACATTGCGGATTATGTGGAGTACAAGTGTGTAAAGCTTAACAGGGCTGTGTCCGTTGAGGAGATCCAGGATATGGTGGAGAACCAGATCATGTCTACAGGCGCATTTGAGCTTGCAAAGGATTATGTGAGATACCGCTATCAGCGCTCCCTTATACGCAAGGCCAATACAACGGATAACCGCATTCTTTCCCTGATTGAGTGCAATAATGAGGATGTGAAGCAGGAGAATTCCAACAAGAATCCAACGGTCAACAGTGTGCAGAGGGATTACATGGCCGGGGAGGTCAGCAAGGACCTGACCAAGAGGATGCTCCTTCCCCAGGACATCGTGGAGGCTGACAAGGAGGGCATCATCCATTTCCATGACTCCGATTATTTTGCCCAGCACATGCACAACTGCGACCTGGTGAACCTGGAGGACATGCTGCAGAACGGCACGGTTATCAGCGAGACCAGGATTGAGAAGCCCCACAGCTTTTCCACGGCCTGCAATATCGCCACTCAGATTATCGCCCAGGTAGCCAGCAACCAGTATGGGGGGCAGAGCATCAGCCTGGCCCATCTGGCTCCCTTTGTGGACGTATCCAGAAAGAAAATATACGCGGAGGTCCAGGAGGAGGTTAAGACCTTTGGCTGCATGCCCTCCGAGGAAGCCATACACGAAGTGGTGGAAAACAGGCTCCGCAAGGAGGTTACCAAGGGTGTCCAGACCATCCAGTATCAGGTCATCACGCTGATGACCACCAACGGACAGGCCCCCTTCCTGACCGTGTTCATGTACCTGAATGAGGCTAAGAACGAGCGGGAGAAAAAGGACCTGGCCATGATTATCGAGGAGACTCTGAAGCAGCGCTACCAGGGGGTTAAGAATGAGTCGGGCGTATGGATTACTCCGGCATTTCCCAAGCTGATTTATGTGCTGGAGGAGGACAATGTCAACGAGGGAACCGAGTATTATTACCTGACCGAGATGGCTGCCAAATGTACAGCCAAGCGCCTTGTTCCCGACTATATTTCCGAGAAGAAGATGATGGAATTAAAGGAAGGTAACTGCTTCCCTGCCATGGGATGCCGCAGCGCCTTAAGCCCCTGGAAGGATGAAAATGGAAATTATAAATTCTACGGCCGTTTCAACCAGGGCGTGGTGACCATTAACCTGGTGGATGTGGCCCTGTCCTCCGGCGGAGACATGAAGGCTTTCTGGAAGATTTTTGACGAGAGGCTGGATCTTTGCTACCGGGCATTGATGTGCCGCCACAACCGTCTGAGAGGCACGCTGTCCGATGCGGCGCCCATTCTCTGGCAGAACGGCGCCCTGGCAAGGCTTAAGAAGGGCGAAACCATTGACAGGCTCCTTTATGGAGGCTATTCCACCATTTCCCTGGGATATGCGGGACTCTATGAGTGCGTGAAGTACATGACCGGAAAGTCCCATACCGACCAGGAGACTACTCCCTTTGCCCTGGAGGTCATGGAGTACATGAATAAGGCCTGCAACCGCTGGAAGGATGAGACTAACATCGGGTTCAGCATCTATGGATCGCCCATAGAGAGCACCACCTATAAGTTTGCCAAATGCCTCCAGAAGCGTTTCGGCATCATAGAGGGCGTGACGGACAGAAGCTATATCACCAACAGCTATCACGTAAATGTTTCCGAGGAAATAGATGCCTTCTCAAAGCTGAAATTTGAGTCGCAGTTCCAGGCTCTATCCACAGGCGGAGCCATCAGCTACGTGGAGGTGCCCAACATGCAGAACAATATTCCGGCCGTGCTGGGGATCATACGGTATATCTACGACAATATCATGTACGCAGAGTTAAATACCAAGAGCGATTTCTGCCAGGAGTGCGGATTTGACGGCGAGATTCAGATCGTGACGGATGAGAGCGGCAAGCTGGTGTGGGAATGCCCCAAGTGCGGCAACCGGGACGAGAACAAGCTGAATGTGGCCAGGAGAACCTGCGGCTACATCGGAACTCAGTTCTGGAACCAGGGCAGGACCCAGGAAATCAAGGAAAGGGTGCTCCATTTATAAGATGAATTACGGTACAATCAAGAAGAACGATATTGCCAACGGCGTAGGCGTGAGGGTATCCCTGTTTGTGTCAGGGTGTACCCATCACTGTCCGGGCTGTTTTAACGAAGAGGCGTGGGATTTCGGCTTCGGGAAACCCTTTACAGGGGAGACGGAGGAGGAAATCCTGGACGCCCTTGCGCCGGATTATATAGAGGGCCTCACCCTTCTGGGGGGAGAGCCCTTTGAGCCGGAGAACCAGAAGGCGCTGGTGCCTTTTTTGGAAAAGGTGAGGGAGCGCTATCCGCAGAAGAACCTGTGGTGCTATACGGGATATACCCTGGAACAGGACCTTCTGAGGGACAGCCGGGCCAGGTGCGGCTATACGGACCGGATGCTGTCCATGATTGACGTGCTGGTGGACGGGCGGTTTGTGGAGGCCCTTAAGGATATCAGCCTCCCCTTCCGGGGATCGTCCAACCAGCGCATTCTGAATCTTAGGGCCACCCTTGAGAGCGGGAGCGCGAAGCTGCTGGAGATGGGCAGCGGAAGAATTTAGCGCTGTTGCGGATATGTCCGGAGATGCGTGGACATGTCCGGAATACCTTTTGGTATTGCAATTTAGTTAATAATTTAGTAAAATCAACTTAATTGTATGGCAAAGGGGGTCTGCAAATGGCGCTGAGAGCAAAAGATATAGCGGAAATGCTGGGGGTGTCCACGGCTACAGTTTCTCTGGTATTAAACAACAAACCAGGGGTGGGTGAGAAACGCCGTCAGGAAATCATTCAGAAAATAAAAGAAATGGACTGCGGATACATGCTGAAGGAACAGAGAATCAATAATGGTTCCATTGGGTTCGTGGTCTATAAACGTGAGGGGAGCATCGTGGATGAGTCCCCTTTTTTCACATATATCCTGGAGGGAATCAATAACCGTATCAACCATTACGGATATACCCTTAACTTTCTCTACATCAATAAAACCATGCCCAGGACGGAGCAGGAACACCAGATTAAATCAGGCGGATATAAAGGCCTCATCATCTTTGCGGTGGAAATGTATTATGACGACCTCCAGCTGTTCAAGGAATCCCAGATTCCATTTGCCATCCTGGACAACTCATTTCAGGAAAACGATGTGGATGCGGTGTCCATCAACAATGTACAGGGTACCAGCAAGGCGGTGTCCTATCTGTGCGGCATGGGGCACCGGGAGATTGGATATATCCGCAGCAAGGTCAGGATCAACAGCTTTGACGAGCGGTATAATGCCTTCAAGCACAAGCTCAGGAGCCTGGGAGGCATTTTCAACAAGGAGTATGTGGTTGACGTGGGGTATTCTGAGGAGGATGTGAAGCGGGACGTGAAGAAATACCTGGAGGGCCGCAAACGCCTTCCCACGGCTTTCTTTGCGGAAAATGACCTGATTGGATGCAGCGCAATCAGGGCCATGCAGGAATGTGGATACCGGATACCGGAGGATATTTCCGTGGTGGGGTTTGACAACCGGCCCATTAGTACCCTGGTGGAGCCTCAGCTGACCACGATTAACGTGCCCAAGGATATATTTGGACCTGCTGCCGTGGACCTGCTGATTTCCCGCCTGGACCAGGGGAGAGAACAGTCCCTGAAGGTGGAGATAGGAACCAGCCTGGTGAAACGCGGAAGTGTGAAAAAAATAACGGATTAAACCAAATCAAAAACAGAAGATATGCAGAAGCATGTACGGCATTTAATGCTGTATATGCTCTTTTTTTGTCTTTAACCCTTGTGAACTTAATTATATTAAGTAAATATCGTTAAAAATTTATTTTTGATTTAACTAAATTAATTAAAATTTAGTGAAAAACTATTGACACCAAAGGTATAACCTGCTATATTACGTGTAACAAGCACAAGGAAACTCATTAACAAAGAGAATAAATGGTTATAATGCACAAAACAATAACTTAATTAAATTTAGTTAAATCACAGGGCATATGTGCAGAAACCATTTTTCTCACATCAAAAGGAGGAACACAATGAAGAAAAGAGTAGTAAGCATCCTGTTAACCGGTATGGCGGTCCTGAGTCTGGCAGCCTGTACGTCCAATGGATTGGAAGCGGCATCCGCCACCAATGACAATGCCAAGGAGGCGGAAGCGGGAACTGAGAAAAAAGAGGGTATCAGCGTTTACTGGGTGGGAAAGACATTGAACAATCCCTGGTGGATTTCCGTATCTGATTTTGCGCAGCAGACAGCAGATAATCTGGGCGTGGATCTGACCATTGCCATTCCCCAGGAGGAGGTGGACCTGGAGAAGCAGGTATCCATGATTGAGGCTGCCATTGAGAAGAAGGCAGACGCCATTGTGGTCTCGGCGGCCAGCTCGGACGGCGTGATTCCGGCCATCAAGAAGGCCAGGGAAGCAGGAATAAAAATAGTGAACTTTGATACGCGAATCAGCGATACAAGCGTGATTGACGCTTTTGTGGGCGGTGACGATGTGGCCGGAGCCTACAAGGCAGGTAAGTACATATGCGAGCAGCTGGGCGGGGAAGGCGAGGTTGCTATCATCACAGGACTGATGGAACAGTCCACAGGCGTTGACCGTCATGCCGGATTCATGCAGGCCTGTGCGGAATATCCGGGAATCAAGGTGGTTGCGGAACAGGGAGCCGAGTGGTCCAGCGATAAGGCGGCTGACGTGACTACCAACATCCTGACAGCGAATCCCAACGTAAAAGCCATATTTGCCTGCAACGACCAGATGGCAGTGGGCATGGTCAATGCGGCCAAGGCAGCGGGCAAGAAGGCAGATGACCTGATTCTGGTGGGATATGACGGAATTCTGGATGCGGTGAACATGACCATGGACGGTGATCTGGATGCGTTTGTGTCACTTCCTAACCTGGATGAAGGCGCCATGGGCGTGAAACTGGCAACGGCTCTGGTTATGAACAGTGATTACCACTACGACAGGGAAATCCTTTATGACTGCACCCTGGTTACAGGCGAGTTTGTGGACGGGCTGACAGACCAGACCATTTATGAGTACGCGGCAGAGCGGTTCCCGCTCAGAGGTCTTACCGAAAAGGGATATTAAAATCAGGGAACTGCCAGGAAGAACAGCCCCGGGAACGGGCGGATTGGAGAAGTAAAATATGGAACATTCCAAACCTATATTGGAGTTTAAGCATATTGTGAAGGAATTTCCGGGCGTCAGGGCCCTGGACGATGTTTCCATGGACTTCTATGAGGGCGAGGTGGTCGCCCTCATGGGGGAGAACGGCGCGGGCAAGTCCACGCTGATGAAAATTTTAAGCGGTGCCTATACGCGGGATGGAGGGGACATCGTCCTGGACGGACGTCCCCTTCCCAAACAGTATTCCACCCTGGAGGCCAGGGGATTCGGTGTGGCTATCATCTACCAGGAATTAAGCCTTATGTCAGAAATGAATGTCATGGAAAATGTATATGTGTCCCATGAGCCCAGGAAGGTGGGAAACCTCATTGATTTCAGGAAAATGTACGCGGATACAAAGGAACAGCTGGCGAAGCTGAATGCGGGACACATTGACCCCAGGGGCCGGGTAGGGGATTTGTCCCTGCCGGAAAAGCAGATGGTGGAGATAGCCAAGGCCCTGGCCGTGGACTGTAAGGTGCTCATTATGGATGAACCCACCACCTCCCTGACCCATGAGGAATCAGAACAGCTCTTTGAAATTATCGGGACCTTAAAGGCCAGAGGAATCACCACCATATACATATCCCACCGTCTGGATGAGATATTCAGGATATGCGATAGGGCAATCGTTATGAGAGACGGAAAACTGGTGGGATCATCCGATGTCAGGACCAGCACGCCGGACGATGTCATTATGATGATGAGCGGAAAGGTGCTTAGCCAGCCAATGGGAGGCGGGCGCACCAGACGGGACAAGGCAAAAAGCATTCCTCTTCTGGAGCTGGAGCATATTACGGACGGCGGATTCATCCAGGATTTGAACCTGACTGTATACCAGGGGGAGGTGCTGGGAATCGGGGGACTGGTAGGTTCTAAGCGGACAGAACTGGCCAGGATGGTATGCGGCGCGGACCCTTTAAAGGGCGGCGTTATAAAGGTTTCCGGAAAGGCCAGGCGGATTACGAATACCAGACAGGCCATTGACGCGGGGCTGGGATACCTGAGTGAGAACCGCAAGGAGGACGGACTGTCCCTGGGGCTGAAGATCGAGGAAAATACCATTCACTGTGACATGACGGCGGTCAGCAGACGCGGGTTCATGAACTGGAAAAGGGTCCGGGAGGTATCGGACAATTACATAAAAATGCTGAAAACCAAAGGCACATCCGCCACCCAGGTGGTAAATCTAAGCGGGGGAAACCAGCAGAAGGTGGCCATTGCCAAGTGGCTCCACGCAGGCTGCAACCTTCTCATCTTCGATGAGCCCACAAGGGGCATCGACGTGGCCGCAAAGGCCGAGATACACCAGTTAATCAGGAATTTTGCGGCGCAGGAGGGAAAGGCAGCCATCGTCATCTCCTCGGAGGTCAACGAGCTGGTATCGGTCAGCGACCGTATTATCGTTATGTCCAAAGGCCAGATAACCGGTGAATTGGAAGCGGAAGAGATAGAACAGAACAATGTGCTCAGGCACATTACGACGAAGGGAAGGTAAGTGCAGTGGATAAAGCTAAGAATATTTCATTGAAAAAACTTTTGACAGGAAGCCTGGGAACCGTTCTGGGGCTTGTCATCCTGGTAGTGGTGTTTACCGCTCTCAGCAACATATTTCTCACCCCCAGCAATATCAGGAACATCCTGATTCAGAGCGGTACCAATGCCATCATAGCAGTGGGTATGACCTATGTCATCATTTCCGGAAACATTGATATTTCCGTGGGCGCGTCCCTGGCATTGTCCTCCTGTGTGGGTGCTACCCTTATGGTGGGAACCGGCAATGTGGGACTGGGTGTGGCGGCTGTGCTGCTGACCGGTATCCTGCTGGGACTGTTTAACGGAAGCCTGGTGGCTTATCTGGGCTTTCCGCCCTTCATCGTGACGCTTTCTACCATGTGGCTGTTTCGGGGAATGGCATACCTGTATACGGGAGGCCAGGCAGTGGTGGGGCTGCCCCAGGGAATGACCAGCTTTGCCATGGGAAGCATACTTTACATACCAAATATCGTCTGGCTCATTGCCATTGTCTATATTATAGGGCATGTGGCTCTGCAAAAGACCACGGCAGGGCGCAAGGTCTGCGCGGTGGGTGATAATTCGGAGTCGGCAAGACTTTCCGGCATCAACGTAAAAAGGGTCACACTGGCTGCCTTTGTGCTGTCTGGTTTCTGCGCGGCGCTCAGCGGCATCGTGTATATGGGACGTCTGAATTCAGGCCAGCCCATCGCGGGCCAGTCCTATGAGATGTACGCAATCGCTGCTGCCGTCATAGGCGGAGCCAGCCTCACAAAGGGCGGTATCGGAAGCATGGTGGGTACCCTGATTGGAGCCATCTTTATCTCCGTACTCCAAAATGGGCTTACCATCCTGAATGTAAATACATACTGGCAGCAGGTGTGCATGGGCGTGGTCCTTCTGCTGGCAGTGGGGCTAGACCGGTTCAGGAAGTCGGTAAAGTAGAGAAGGAGGAAAAAATGAACGAACTTAAGGTCCTTTCATATGACTTGAGAAAACATGTGGTGGATATGATTATCGCGGGAAAGGGCGGGCATATCGGGGGCGACATGAGCGTCATGGAGATTCTGGTGGAGCTGTATATGAAACAGATGAATATAAGCCCTGAAAATAAAGACTCGGACAACCGTGACCGCTTTGTGCTCAGCAAAGGCCATTCCGTGGAAAGCTATTATGCGGTATTGGCGAAAAAGGGATTCTTTCCCATGGAGGAGGTCATTTCCACTTTCAGCCAATTCGGCTCAAAATTCATCGGTCATCCCAACAACAAGCTTCCGGGAATTGAGATGAATTCCGGTTCCCTGGGCCACGGGCTTCCGGTCTGTGTGGGAATGGCCATGGCGGGAAAGATGGACCGGAAGGACTACCGTGTCTATGTGGTCGTGGGGGACGGGGAGCTGGCAGAGGGCTCTGTGTGGGAAGGTGCCATGGCAGCCAGTCATTATTGCCTGGATAACCTGTGTGCCGTGGTGGACAGGAACCGGCTGCAGATTTCAGGGTGTACGGAGGATGTCATGGGCCACGATGACCTGCATGAGCGTTTCCGAAGCTTTGGATGGCATGTGATTGACGTGGCGGACGGAAATGACATAGACCAGCTGGACGCAGCCTTCGAGGAAGCCAAGACAGTGAAAGGAAAACCCACCGTACTTATCGCCAATACAGTAAAGGGGTGCGGCTCTCCCGTGATGGAGAATAAGGCTGCATGGCATCACAAGGTTCCCACAGCCCAGGAATACAGTGAAATCATCCGGGATTTTGAAAAAAGAAAGGAGGCCCTGCTTCATGAATAAAATACCCAACAGGAAGGCCATCTGTGACACGCTGATGGAGGCTGCAAAGGAGGATAAAGATATTGTGGTGCTGTGCAGTGATTCCAGGGGTTCCGCATCCCTGACTCCTTTTGCGGATGCCTGCCCGGACCAGTTTGTGGAAATGGGCATTGCTGAACAAAATCTGGTCAGCGTGTCGGCAGGACTGGCAAAATGCGGTAAAAAACCCTTTGCGGCTTCCCCGGCCTGCTTTCTCAGCACCAGAAGCTATGAACAGATTAAGGTGGATGCAGCGTATTCCAATACCAATGTAAAGCTCATCGGCATCAGCGGAGGCGTCAGCTACGGAGCGCTGGGTATGAGCCACCATTCGGCCCAGGACATAGCGGCCCTGTCCGCCATACCTAATATGAGGGTTTATGTGCCAAGCGACCGTTTCCAGACAGCCTGCCTGGTGAAGGAGCTGTTAAAGGATGATAAGCCTGCCTATATCCGTGTGGGCAGGAACGCTGTGGAGGATATCTATGAGGAGGGGAATGTACCCTTTTCCATGGATAAGGCCACGGTCCTTTCCCAGGGAGGGGATGTGGCAATCATTGCCTGCGGGGAGATGGTAAAGCCTGCACTGGATGCAGGGCGTCTACTTGGGGAATCAGGAATCAGCGCAGGTGTGGTTGATATGTACTGTGTGAAGCCTCTGGATGAGGAGGCGGTCCAAAAGGCAGCCGGAGCAGCCAGGCTGGTGGTGACTGTGGAGGAACACGCGCCCTTTGGCGGGCTGGGGTCCAGGGTGAGCCAGGTGGTATCTGCCTGTTGTCCAAGAATGGTGGTGAACTTAAGCCTTCCGGATGAACCTGTCATTACGGGCACATCGGCAGAGGTGTTTGAATACTACGGCCTGACCGGGCAGGGAATTGCCCGAAGGGTACAGGAACTTCTGAGGCAGCTCTAATCTGAGACAGCTCTAAAAGGAAGGGAGAAGCAATGGAAAAGCAGTATCTTTTATCGGTTGACCAGAGCACCCAGGGAACCAAGGCCCTGCTGTTTGACCAGGAGGGAAACCTGATATGCAGGGGAGACCGGCCCCACCGGCAGATTATAAACGATGCAGGGTGGGTATCCCATGATTTAAATGAAATCTACTCCAACACCCTTAAGGTGGTGAGGGATGTGATTGAAAAGGCGGGGATTCGCAGAGAACAGGTGGCGGGGCTGGGAATCAGCAACCAGAGGGAGACGTCGGCTGTCTGGGACAGGACAGACGGCCATCCGCTGGCAGATGCCATTGTGTGGCAGTGTTCCAGGGCAAAGGATATCTGTGCGCGGGTGGAGGAGTCCGGGAAGGCGGAATGGGTGCGCCGTACAACAGGAATCAATCTGTCTCCCTACTTTCCGGCCTCAAAACTGGCGTGGTTCATGGAGAACGTAAAGGAGGCGCCGCAAAAAGCGTCCGAGGGAACTCTTTGCCTGGGGACCATAGACAGCTACCTGGTCTACCGGCTGACCGGGGGAACATCCTTTAAAACAGATTATTCCAATGCCTCCAGGACTCAGCTGTTCAACATACACAGCCTGGAATGGGATGAGGGGCTGTGCAGTCTGTTTGGGATTCCTGTAAATGCCCTGGCCCAGGTGTGCGACTCCAATGCATGGTTTGGGGATACGGATTTAGAGGGTTACCTGGACAATCCCATACCTATCCACGGCGTGCTGGGGGATTCCCACGGAGCCCTGTTTGGCCAGGGCTGCCTGGAAAAGGGGATGATTAAGACTACATACGGCACGGGATCTTCCATTATGATGAACATTGGAGAAAAGCCGGTCATAAGTACCCACGGTGTGGTAACCTCCCTGGCCTGGGGCATGGATGGCAGGGTGAATTATGTACTGGAGGGAAATATCAATTATACAGGAGCGGTCATTACCTGGCTGAAGGATGATTTGAAGCTTATTACGTCTGCCTCTGAGACAGAAGGTCTTGCCAGACAGGCCAATGAGGATGATACCACCTATCTGGTGCCTGCTTTTACAGGCATCGGAGCACCTTACTGGGACAGCGAGGCCAGGGCAGCCATTGTTGGCATTACCCGCAAGACCAGAACACCGGAGCTTGTGAAGGCCGGACTGGAGTGTATTGCCTATCAGATTGCGGATGTGGTGGAGGCCATGAGCCAGGATGCGGGAGTCAGGATTGAAGAGCTCCGGGTGGACGGAGGTCCCACCAGGAACCGGTATCTGATGCAGTTTCAGAGCGATATTCTTGATATCCGGGTTCTTGTGCCGGATGCGGAGGAGCTGTCTGGTATCGGAGCAGCCTATGCGGCCGGGCTGGCCCTGGGATTCTTTGACAGAAGCATCTTCGGTAAAATGAAGCGGAGCATGTTTGAACCCGCCATGGACCAGGATGCCAGACGTCAAAAGCAGGATGGATGGAGGGCTGCGGTAGGTACCGTGCTGACCAGATCATAACAGGAGTACTTAATATTTAAGGATATAGGAAACCGTTGGATTATAAATGAAAGAAGGGCTTTGATATGGAAGGAACAATGAAAGTAGCGGTTATGACAGGAAAAAAGAAAATGGAGTGGTGTGAGAGGGATATTCCACAGCCAGGTCCGGGAGAACTGCAGATTAAACTGGAGTATGTAGGCGTGTGCGGTTCCGACCTGCACTTTTATTCAGAAGGACGCCTGGCCAACTGGGTACCGGATGGTCCCCTGGTGCTGGGACATGAGCCTGGCGGAGTAGTGAGCGCAATCGGAGAAGGCGTGACCGGCTTTGAGGTTGGAGACAGGGTGGCCCTGGAGCCGGGAGTTCCCTGCGGTCATTGTGAGGACTGCCTTAAGGGACATTATAACCTCTGCAGGTCTGTGCGGTTTATGGCCATTCCCGGCGAGAAGGACGGGGTATTCTCAGAGTACTGTACCCATGCAGCCAGCATGACCTTCAAGCTTCCGGACAATGTCTCCACCATGGAAGGCGGTCTCATGGAACCGCTGGCCGTGGGTATGCACGCTTGTGAGCTGTCCAATGCAAAGCTGGGAGAGACGGCAGTGGTGCTGGGAGCTGGGTGTATCGGCCTTGTTACCCTTATGTCCTTAAAGGCAAGGGGAGTCAGCGAGATATATGTGGCGGATGTGCTGGATAAGCGTCTGGAAAAGGCCAGGGAACTGGGGGCTACCAGGGTATTTAACAGCAGAAATGAGAATATCGAGGAGTTTGTGAAAACGCTTCCGGGAGGCGGCGTGGACCAGGTCTATGAGTGCGCCGGAAACCGTATCACCACCCTTCAGACATGCCGCCTGATTAAGAGGGCCGGAAAGATTACCCTTGTGGGCGTTTCGCCTGAGCCGGTATTGGAGCTGGATATAGCCACGCTGAATGCCATGGAGGGAACCATTTACTCTGTATACCGTTACCGCAACCTGTATCCGTCCGCTATCAGTGCTGTCAGCAAGGGACTTATACCGCTTAAGAAGATTGTATCCCACACCTTTGATTTTAAGGATGTCATAGAGGGAGTGGATTACAGCCTGAACCACAAGGACGAGGTGATCAAGGCGGTTATCAGGATGTAATGAACCAGGCAGGAGGAGAGGTTGAAGGTTTATCTGGTAAGACATGGAGAGACGGAGTGGAACCGCAGGGGGAAGATACAGGGCCAGGCCGATATTCCCCTCAATGAGAAGGGGGAGGCCCTGGCCTTCCTCACCGGACAGAAAATGAAAGATATCCCATTTAAACGGATCTATACCAGTCCATTGTCCCGTGCCAGGCGCACGGCAGAGCTCATAAGCGGACAGCGCGGACTTCCCCTGGTGGAGGATTCCAGGCTTTTGGAAATCAGCTATGGAAACAGGGAGGGTCAGCTGCTGGCACTGATTCACAGACTGCCGTTTTTACGGCTTCACCGTTATTTTTCTCATCCCTCCGCCTACGTACCCCCTAAGGGCGGGGAGACCTATGATGATTTGAGAAAGCGCTGCCGGGAGTTTCTGGAGCAGGAGCTTAAACCTCTGGAGGAACAGATGGACCATGTGCTGGTCTGCGGACACGGCGCTCTGATACGGGAAATGGTGTGCATCATAGACGGGATTGCCCCGGATGCGTTCTGGAAGGGGCCGGTTCAGAAAAACTGTGCAGTCACGGTTCTTTCTCTGGAACAAGGGGTGTTTCAGGTAATGGAGGAAGGGACTGTTTATTATAATGATGATATATGAGGCCATACATTTATGAAACAATATATAATAAAGTAATAAATGAAGCAGCGTATGCGAAACAGGATGTTTCCGCCGGGCATGATTCCCTGGAGGAAACATCTTTTTTGTCCCTGAAGTCCGGTTCCTCTTTCAACCAATCCGTGCCGGCGGATCATTGACGGAGGGTGGGGATGATGATAAAATACATATAATACATTACAGAACGTTAGAAACGGCAGTGCACACGGCCGCCGGGAGGGAATGAATATGAACCATGTGGTAGTGGACCCGGTGAAAATGGATCTATATGCATTTGTCCTTAAGGATGCCTGCGATGAATTCTTTGAAGTGGATGTGACAGAAAGGATTCTCAGGCCCATTTTCCTGACTCCGGGAAAGGGTGCTGCGGCTTGCGCAACAGGCGGGATGGATGTCCGGGCAGCGGCAGAATTATTTGTCTGTGAGGAGGACAGGGCTGGTTTTCTGGCACTGTTCAGCCGTCAGAGCCTGGATGAGGTATGTTCCCATAAAATCGGAAAACAGGGGGAATTCCGGAGGATGCAGCCGGGAGGACGTGAACGCTGGGTCAGGGGAACCCTTTTTTCATGTGATGCCTGCGGCAGGAATAAGGCCCTGTTTTATACTGTGGATATTGAAAGCCGGAATGCGGCCAGGCTTATGCAGATGAACCGTGATTTGTTTGGTGTGTTCCTGGATGCCTATATAGGGATTGCTGAGCTGGACCTGGACCTGGGAATCGGGACCATTATTCAGTGTATCCCCGTGCCGGACATGGCCCTGCGCTCCTTTAAGTGGGGGAGGATGGTGGGATATTTATGCAGCAACGTCATTTATCACGGGGACAGGGATATATTTGCAGGAACCTTTTCTCTTAAGCACATGCGGGAAGTATGGGGGAATGGGCAGAAGAACATGTCCCTGGAGGTCCGGTATTCCGCGGACGGGGAAACCTTCAGGTGGGCAGAGGTAAACGCCATGCTGTTCAGGCGGGAGGATATGCCGGACAAGGTATATCTGGCCATGCGGGATACCAGCGAACAGCACCTCTTAAAGGGAATTGTGGAGCGGTATGTATACAGCCACTGCGATTATTTCATTTATCTCAATGCCAGGAATAACAGCTATGTCATGTTCAGCAGCAAAGGGGACGGTACGCTTCTTCCGCCCGATCACTGTGATGACTATGAGAGAGCCATTGAGACATATGTGAGGAAATACATAGCACCGGAGGATCAGGAGCTGGCAATTCATGAAATGCGCATAAGCCGCGTGCTGGAGGAGCTGGACCGGACAGGGGAGCACTGTTTTTACTGCGGCGTTATGGACTCTCAGAGGGGGTATACCCGCAAGAGGCTGCAGTATCTTTATTATGATAAAGAGAACCAGATGGTGCTGATGACAAGGACCGATGTCACGGACATTTATCTGGAACAGAAGCGTCAGAACAAGCTGCTGCAGAGGGCTCTTATGCAGGCTCAGACCGACCCTCTCACGGGCCTTTATAACCAGGCGGTGAAAGAGATGATTGCGGAACGTCTGGAAGGGGAGGATGGAATAGCCGCGGTCCTGTTTATGGATTTGGATAATTTTAAGGTGATCAATGATACCCTGGGCCATATCAAGGGGGATTTGCTGCTTCAGGAGGTGGCGGGAGTCCTTAAGAAAACACTGAGGGCGTCGGACCTGAGCGGGCGCGTTGGAGGGGACGAGTTCATTGCCCTGCTCCATCCGGTCAGCTCACCGGCCGGCGTGCGCCAGTGTGTCCAGAGGATATGTTCCTCTGTCCACAGTGTAATGGACCGGGATTTCAATGACTTTTCCGTTACATGCAGCATCGGCATATCCATGTATCCGGCGGATGGGAACGATATTGCCGCCCTGGTGGAGAAAGCGGATAAGGCGGCATATGCGGTGAAGCGAAAAGGTAAGAATGGATTTGCATTTTATTCGGATTTGCTATAGGATCATAAATTAGAGTGAACGTTGCTGCCCTTCGGGTCATTCTTGATCAGCGGGCAGCTTTTTTGGTAATTTCATATGGGGCCGCAGCCGGTCCCGGACGCCGGATGCATCAGATTAGGGGAGGATATAAATGAAAAAATGGTCAGCAGAGGAAGTAAGGGAGTTTGCCAGGCGCATTCTTTCTTCGTATTTCTGTGAGAATGATGTGGAATTTCTCATATCCACATTTGCGGATGATATCATATGGCTGGGCGGCGGAAAGAGGCAGAAGGCAGAGGGCCGTGACGCCGTGGCAGCCTGGTTCAGGGAGGGGAAGGATGAGCTGTCTTCCTGCAATATGTTTGATGAGCAGTACGAAGTCATGGAGATGGGAGCCGGCCTGTGGCTCTGCGAGGGTGTCAGCGAGCTTGAATCCAGAGAGGGAACAGGCGTCTATATCAGGATACAGCAGAGAATCACCTTTATCTTCCGGGAAAAGGGGGAGGAACTGGAGACCATTCACATCCACAATTCCATGCCGTTTGGTGAAATAAAAGAGAATGAATTGTTTCCGGCGGAGTCAGGAAAACGTACTTACCTGGAGCTGGAGGGGGAGCTGCGCCGCCGTGAGCAGAAATACATGCAGCAGGCCCGGTTCCTAAGCCAGCTGTATAACTCGGTGCCCTGCGGCATCATACAGTTTGAGAGAAGGGAAGGACACCGGATTGTAAATGTGAACCGGATGGGGTGGGAGCTTTACGGATATGGTTCCGAGGAGGAATACAGGCGTGAGGTTAAGAATCCCTTTCAGATGGTCCTGGATGAGGATAAGGAGTGGATTGAGGGCATCATAGGCAGACTGGCGCTGAATGGGGATACGGCCTCCTATATACGCCATACCTTCAGCAGAGATGGGAAGCAGATATGGATCAGCGTCATCATGGGCCGTATTGTCAATGCGGATGGCCAGGAGGTCATACAGGCTGTTTTTACAGATGTGACGGATATAAAGCAGCTGGAGCTGGAGCAGGAAAGGCAGCAGCTTATAGAGAACCGTTCTCTCAGGGCGGCTATCTGCACGGCCTATCCCCTTATTATGAGCCTGAACCTGACAAAGGATACGTATAATTGTTTTATAGAGGACCAGGACGCTTGTCTGTCCGGACGGTGCGGAAGCTACACGGAGATGATAAAGGAGAGCGTACCAGAGGTATATCCCTCCTATCGGGAGGATTTTGAAACGGTTTTTGCCAGAGAAAACATCCTGGCCAGATTTGCCGCCGGAGAACGGGATATCTACATGGAGTATCAGAAGACGGGAAAAGACGGCAGGTACCACTGGCTGTCTGTGCAGATTATTTATGTGGAAAATCCCTTTAACGACGATGTGCTGGCCATTGAACTGCTGAAGGTGCTGGACAGCCAGAGGGCGGAGCAGGCCCGGCAGGAGCAGCTGCTGCGGGATGCCCTGGCATCGGCCAAGGCTGCAAACCAGGCTAAATCAGATTTTCTGTCCAGAATGAGCCACGACATCCGCACTCCCATGAATGCCATTGTGGGTATGAGCACCATCGGGCAGCTGAAGTTAGATGATAGAAGAAGCGTCCAGGATTGCTTCTGCAAAATTGACGCCTCCTCCAGGTACCTGCTCTCCCTGATTAATGATATCCTGGATATGTCTAAGATTGAGACCGGGAAAATGGAGCTGGCCCACGAATACTTTGATTTTACGGAGCTGATGGACGAGGTGAATCAGATTATATATCCCCAGGCGGAGGAGCGGCAGATCGAGTATGTGATTTACCACAGCGAGCCTTTGGAGCAGTTTTATATCGGGGATCCGCTGCGCCTGAAACAGATTCTCATGAACCTGCTGTCCAATGCGCTTAAATTCACACGGGCAGGAGGAAGGATTCAGATTCAGATTGAGGAGCAGAAACGGACCAACGGATTTTCCTATCTGCGGTTCCAGGTGAAGGATACAGGAATCGGGATGTCCAGGGAGTTCCGAAGCCGCCTGTTCATGCCGTTTGAACAGGAGGCGCCGGAAACAGCCCGCAACAACGTTGGAAGCGGTCTGGGACTTTCCATTGTATATAATCTGGTCCAGCTCATGGGCGGCAGCATCGAGGTGGAAAGTGAGAGGGAAAAAGGCTCTGTGTTCACAGTCATCCTGCCCTTTAAGCTGGCGGAGGATGACCAGGAGGTGGAGAACCAGAGAAAGAAACGTGAGCTGCTGCAGGGACTGGCCGTGCTGGTGGCAGATGACGACCCGCTGGTGGGCAGCCAGGCCACATCCATCCTGGAGAAGGCAGGGGCACGCTCACTCTGGGTGGATTCCGGGTTCAGGGCCGTGGAGGAGGTGCGGCGTCTGCTGGAAGAGGGCAGGCACTTTGACATTGCCATGATTGACTGGAAGATGCCTGACATGGACGGTGTGGAAACAGCCAGGCGCATCCGGGCCCTGGTTGGGCCGGATACCACCATTATCATGATATCCGCCTACGACTGGAGCCGCATCGAGGATGAGGCCAGAAGTGCGGGGGTAAACTGTTTTATATCAAAGCCGTTGTTTGGAAGCACCATATACGATGCCTTTGCCCGGGCAGTGAACCGATCAGAAGAAAAGGGTGCTGAAAAGGAGCGGGAGGACTTTTCAGGCTGCCGGGTGCTGCTGGCAGATGACAACGAGCTGAACCGTGAGATTGCCAGAACCCTTCTGGAGATGCGGGGCATGGAGGTGGAAACAGCAGAGGACGGCCAGGAGGCTGCGGATCTGTATAGGTCCAGAGGGGCCGGATATTTTTCCGCTGTGCTCATGGATATACGCATGCCCCGGATGGACGGACTGGAGGCCACCAGGGCCATCCGTGCCATGGAGGATGAGGGCACGGACAGCATCCCCATACTGGCCATGACGGCCAATGCCTTTGAGGAGGATAAGGCCAGGGCCTATGAGGCAGGCATGAACGGTTATCTGGTGAAGCCCCTGGACATGGAGGCTGTGCTGGATGAGCTGAAGAAGCATTTGTAAGCAGCGTGCTATGGGCGGTAAGGTCCGTCCTGGGCAGAGGGTGTGACGGATAGGCAGCCATCCGCCGTCCCTTTGTCCAGTTCATGTATCAGATTTACCATCTCGATGGCTCCCGCAGCGCAGTCATAGCCCTTGTTGCCTGCTTTTGTTCCGGCGCGTTCAATGGCCTGTTCAATGTTCTCCGTGGTCAGCACGCCGAACATGACCGGGATTTTGGCGGCAAGGGAGGTCTGGGCAATGCCCTTGGAGACCTCGCTGCACACATAGTCGTAGTGGCTGGTGCTGCCCCGGATTACGGCGCCCAGGCATATGACGGCGTCATACCGTCTGCTGGCAGCCATGCGGGAGGCGATGAGCGGTATCTCAAAGGCGCCCGGAACCCAGGCCACGGTGATATCGTCCTCCGGCACTTCATGGCGCCGCAGACAGTCCAGGGCGCCGGACAGAAGCCTGGAGGTAATGAATTCGTTGAAACGGGAGGCGACAATGCCTACCCTTATTTTTTTAGGAACAAGTTTTCCTTCTAATATATACATGGCGGATTCTCCTATTCTGGATAGATGGTGTTTCTTAATAATGAAGTTTCTTAATATTGAATCAGGTTTTTAATAATGCATCCAATGTCCCATGCGCTGCTCCTTTGTCTTTAGATAGAACAGATCATGAACCGTTGGCGCCATCCGGATAGGCACCCGTTCTTTGATTTCCAGGCCAAAACCCGAGAGCTGGTATACCTTATCCGGGTTATTGGTCAGAAGCCGCAGGCTCCTGGCCCCCAGGTCCCTTAATATCTGTGCTCCTATGAAATATTCCCTCAAATCCCCCGGGAAACCCAGAGCCAGATTGGCTTCCAGGGTATCCATGCCCTGGTCCTGCAGTTCATAGGCCCGGAGCTTATTGAGAAGCCCGATCCCCCTGCCTTCCTGGCGCATGTAGAGGAGAACTCCCCTGCCTTCCTGCTCAATCCGGGCCATGGCAGCGGCAAACTGCTGTCCGCAGTCGCAGCGCAGGGAGCCAAAGGCGTCGCCGGTCAGGCATTCCGAGTGGACCCGGCATAACAAGTCCCGGCCGTCCCCGATCTCTCCTTTTACCAAAGCTACATGATGTTCCCCGTTCAGCAGGTTCCTGTAGCCGAAAGCTTTAAAGGTGCCGTAACGGGTTGGCATATGGGTGACGGCAGCGCATTCCACAAGCTTATCGTGCTGTTTGCGGTAGTTCTGGAGGGCCTTGATGGTGGTGATTTTCATATTCCATTGTCCGGCCAGCTTAAGGAGCTGGGGCATCCGCATTATGGTTCCGTCCTCCTTCATGATTTCACAGCAGAGCCCGCATTCACTGAGACCGGCCAGGCGCATCAGGTCAACGGTGGCTTCGGTATGTCCGGCCCGTTCCAGCACTCCGTTTTTTCTGGCTGCCAGCGGAAACATGTGGCCGGGACGCCGGAAATCCTCAGGCCGGGACCGGGCATTTACACACTGTCTGGCCGTTACGCCCCGTTCGGCCGCGGAAATGCCGGTGGAGGTGCTTATGTGGTCAATGGAAACAGTAAAGGCTGTCTCGTGGTTGTCGGAATTGTGGGATACCATCTGGGGAAGCTTAAGCCTTGTACACAGTTCCGGGCTCATGGGCATGCAGATAAGGCCTTTGCCGTGCACTGCCATGAAATTCACGTTTTCCGTGGTTGCATGTTGGGCGGCGCAGATAAAATCGCCCTCATTTTCCCTGTTTTCATCGTCTGTCACCAGTACGATTTTTCCCTGGCGCAGTTCGTCCAGTACTTCTTCTATGGTGCTGAATCCTTTTATGGTGTTGAATTCTTCCATGGTGCGATAAATCCTCCTTGTTTTTATTGGGGACAATTCAGGTGTCCTGTTTTTAATGATTCGTTTATTTGCTGTCCGGTACTGGCGCCGCTCAAAATCCATATTGTTTGAGCAGTTCCGGCGTGATTCGGCTGCCGGTCCCCGTGCTTTTGCTGTCCGCCCCTTCTGTGCAGTGGAATGGCGGGGGGATTTTTATGAATTTTTCAATATATTTCCCCACACAGTCGTTTTCCAGATTGACCACGCAGCCTGGTTTCAGGGTTCCCAGAGTGGTACAGAAAGCTGTATGGGGAATCAGGGATACGCAAAAATCCTGATCCCTTACCCGGGTAACAGTAAGGCTGACTCCGTCTATGGCAATGGAACCCTTTTCGATGATGCGGCGCAGGATGGACGGGTCAGAGCGGACGGTGTACCACAGGGCGTTGCCGTCCCGGACAATACTCACAATGGTCCCCGTGCCGTCAATATGGCCTGACACAATATGTCCGCCGAACCTGCCGCCTGCCGTCATGGCCCGTTCCAGGTTAAGGGGACTTCCCACGGGAAGACGGGCGAGATTGGAACGCTTCAGGGTTTCAGGCATTACATCCGCATAAAAACAGCCGGAATCAAAGGAATATGCGGTAAGGCAGACGCCGTTGACGGCAATGCTGTCTCCTTTTTGAATGTCCTCCAGGACTCTGTCTGCTTTGACGGCCAGGCGGGAACCGGATAAACCGCCCTTAACAGACATCAGGATTCCGGTTTCCTCTATGATTCCTGTGAACATGGCATCAACTCCCCTTCGATAAGAATGTCCTGGTCCAGGACCGTGATTTTGGTCTTTCCCAGGGAAAAGCCCTGGTATGGGAATTCCGCCCCTCTGCCTCCCACAGGTGTTTTGGCGGTTGCGCCTCCAAAGAGTCCGGGGGAAATATAGGCCTGCACTCTGTTTACGATTCCCTGGTTCAGGGCGGACCAGTTGAGGGTGGAACCGCCTTCCAGCAGGACGCTGTCAATGCCCATCTGTCCCAGGCGTTCTGTGAGGGCATTCAGATCCACGCGTCCCTCACGGGGCGGAAGGAGGAGGATTTCACAGCCCTTTTCTTCATAGGGAAGCCATGCTTCCCTGTCAGGACAGCAGGTGGCCAGTATGGTCCTGGCCTGGGAGCAGGTGGCAGCGACCTGGGAATCCGGCGGTGTGCGAAGCTGTGAATCGCAGATAATCCGCACCGGATTCCTGGTATCCGGGAGACGGCATGTAAGCAGGGAATCATCGGCCAGTATGGTTCCCACACCGCACATGACAGCAGAATACCTGCTTCTGTCCTCATGGACCCTTCGGCGCGCGCTCTCCCCGGTAATCCATCGGGAATGCCCGGCAAAGGTGGCTGTCTTGCCATCCAGTGTCATGGCATATTTCATGATAACAAGGGGCCGGCCGGTCTTTATGTAGTGGAAGAATACGTGGTTGAGTTCCCTGCATTCTTCTTCCAGAATACCTTCTGTCACTTCAATGCCGTTGGTTATTAAGATTTTGGTGCCCTTGCCGGATACCATGGGATTGGGATCCCTTGTGCCTATGACGACCCGGCGGATGCCGCTTTCTATGATGGCATCCGTGCAGGGCGGGGTCTTGCCGTGATGGCAGCAGGGCTCCAGGGTTACATACAGGGTTGCGCCCCTGGGAGATTCGGTCAGGGATGCTAGGGCATTCCGCTCTGCATGGGGCCCGCCGAAATAAAGGTGGCTGCCCTGTCCGATGATACGGCCCTCCCTGACAATGACAGCACCCGCCATGGGATTGGGGCTGACCTTTTTGCAGCCCTTTCTGGCCAGTTTCAGTGCGATGGACATGTAATCAGAATCGTTCAATGCGGTGCCTCCTTTACAAATGATGGGACACCCATGGCGCAGCCATGGCCTGTCCCCTGGTTCACAGCTGTAAAAACAGCTATAAAAAATGCCTTGAACCGGTATCGTTCAAGGCAGAAAATATAAAACCCAAGGCACAGTTTCTGTGCCATACGGAGGGCATGGGGGTGGGAGGTACACAAAAGCCCTGGAATGATAGTTCATTCCAGGGCACTTTCAACCAGCCACAAAAAGCGCATAAGCGCGTCCATGTCATCGTTCCATCTTCTTTCATCCAGACTGTACTGTCGGCTTCGGAGTTTCACCGAATCATGCCTTGCGGCTCGTGGGCTGTACCACCGGTAGGGAATTGCACCCTGCCCTGAAGATATTATTCAATTGAGTGTTATTATAAGCACTGTGCGGCGGTATGTCAAGAAGGATTTTTGGAATAACGGTTAAATCTCAGGGCGCATTGTGCTATAATGAAACCATGAAAGCAAACCATGGAAGCAGGCGTGGGCCTGCGCTGTCAGAACAGGAGGATGGGCGTATGAAGGAAGGAAAGAAACTCATTGTGACCATTGGCAGACAGTACGGCAGCGGCGGCAGTGAAATCGGCGCCAGGCTGGCCAAGGAACTGGGAATCCATTTCTATGACAAGAATATCCTGCGCATGAATTCAGACCAAAGCGGAATCAAGGAGAGCTATTACTATCTGGCAGACGAGAAGGCGGGAAACAAGCTTTTGTATAAGATTGTCAAGAGCCTGACCCCGGAAAAGGGAAGTCCTTCCTTTGGCTCCGACCTGGTGTCGGCGGACAATCTGTTCCGGTTCCAGTCCGAGGTTATACGAAAGCTGGCGGCGGAGGAGAGCTGTGTTATCATGGGACGCTGTGCCGACTATGTGCTGGAGGGCGCGGAAGGTCTGGTAAGAGTATTCCTGTACGCGGATATGGAATACAGGGAAAAGCGAATCAGCGATCTGGGCTATTATGAGCCCAGGGATATCAGGAAGAACATCAAGCGCATTGACAGGGAGCGGAGGGATTACCACCGGTACTACACAGGACGCGACTGGGAGAATGTGGAGAACTACGACCTGATGCTGAACACGGCATCCCTGGGAACAGAGGGGGCCATGGAAGCCATACGTGCCTATTTGCGGATTAAGGAATATGAGCTGTAGCGTGCCGGTACCTGCCCCTAAGCTGCACTTTTCAGGTTTAGGGGAAAATACATGCATATAATAGGCTGGGCAGTATTATATTTAGGTAATGAAAAGAAACTGCGAGGTATTACATGGCAACCAATCCAGAACGGACATCCAGTGGACTGCTGCAGATTAACGTAATCAACATACAGAATAATTTTCCCATACAGAACGCCAGGGTCACTATCAGCTATAAAGGAGAACCGGACCGCACGGTGGAGCAGCTGACCACCAACAGTTCAGGCCAGACAGAGCAGGTGCAGCTTCCGGCGCCCCCTGTGGAATACAGTCTGGAACCAAGCATTATCCAGCCCTATTCAGAATATAACCTGATGGTGGAGGCAGAGGGCTTTGAGCCTCTGGCCATATCAGGCACCGAGATACTGGCCCAGGCTACGGCCATACAGCCGGCAGTCATGACACCGGTTGGCGGGGAGACACCTCCCGAAGACCCGGTGGTGATACCGGATCATACACTGTACGGGAATTACCCCCCAAAGATAGCGGAACCAGAGATAAAACCAGTGAACGAGAGCGGGGAAATCGTACTCAGCCGGGTGGTAGTGCCTCAGACCGTGGTGGTCCATGACGGGGTACCAACGGACAGTACGGCCAAGGACTATTATGTGCCCTACAGGGACTACATAAAAAATGTGGCATCCAGCGAAATATATTCCACCTGGCCCAGGGCCACCATAACAGCCAATGTGCTGGCAATCATGTCCTTTACCCTGAACCGGGTATACACTGAGTGGTACAGGAACCAGGGCTATGATTTCACCATCACGTCCTCCACTGCCTTTGACCACAAGTGGATATATGGAAGGAATATATTCGAGAGCATCAGCCTGATCGTGGATGAGATATTTGATAACTACCTGTCCCGTCCGGGTGTGAGACAGCCTATCCTGACCCAGTACTGTGACGGGCGCCAGGTCCAGTGTCCGAACTGGATGACACAGTGGGGGTCATGCTCCCTTGGAGAGCAGGGCTACAGTCCCATTGAGATTCTGCGTCATTTTTACGGGGACAGCATCTATGTAAACACAGCGGAGCAGATATCCGGGATACCGGCCTCCTGGCCTGGAAGCGACCTGACCATAGGAAGCACCGGGGATAAGGTGCGCCAGATGCAGGAACAGCTGGATGAGATAGCAACGGTTTATTCGGCCATTCCCAGGGTGACGCCCGACGGGATATACGGCTCCGGGACAGCGAACGCGGTGCGGGAATTCCAGTCTATCTTCGGACTGCCCCAGACAGGAGTGGTGGATTTTGCCACATGGTATAAAATATCGCATATTTATGTGGGAATTACCCGGATTGCGGAATTAGTGTAATCACTTGATTTTGCAGTATGGTGAAAAAGAAGTGAAAGGTATGATGGCCCCCGGTGCTGCCGGGGGCTTGTTTTTAGTTGCGGCGGGCTTTTTTTGCGGGTGGAGTGGGGATATATATGACCGGACAGAAAAAATAAAAATTAATTAGCAAGGTACCTTGACAAAAAGAAAAAACAGGAGTAAGATGTAAAACACAAGGTACCTAACTAATTAATTAGTCCGTCGGACCATACAGGAACCGGATGGCATTTGAGATGATATCTAAGATGACAGATGAAGTAAAAAATCAGATGGTTGTGATATGGATTGGCGGCATCAGCGAGATAAGGAGAGAACGATATGGACGAGAATAGAAATGAAATGGACAAGATGGAAAATACCAATCATGCCAGCAATACCAGCAATACCAGTAATGCCGGCAACACCAGTAATTCTAATAATGATACCACCCAGGACTACTGCCCATGCTGTCCCAACCATTGTCAGGCAGACGCCCTGGAATGCGGAAAAGGGACACGGTACTTTCAGGAAAACCGCAGTGAGGGTGAACACTTTCGGGAGCATCATCATGGACAAGGCCATGGTTTTCATGGAAGATGTCCCGGACATCTTAACCGGGAAGACATGTCCCTGGAGGATATCCTTTTGTACCAGTTCCGTTCCTGTACCCACTTCTTCCGCTACGGAATGGGCGGAAAGACAGGCCAGCAGAGAATACTGGCCATGCTGGCGGAGAGGGGAATCATCACACAGCGGGAGCTTCAGGACATGCTGGGAGTGCAGTCAGGTTCCCTCAGCGAGATTCTCAATAAGGTAGAAACGTGCGGTTATATCATGCGCAGGCAGAATGAGAGGGACAGGCGCCAGATGAATCTGGAACTGACAGATTCAGGAATGGAGGCAGCCCGGAATTTCAGGGAAGACCATATGAAGAAAGCCAGAGCCATGTTTGACGGGCTGACAGAAGATGAGAAGAAGCAGCTGTCCTCCCTGTTGGAGAAGATGATGGAGCACTGGCCCCGTATGGAGGAAGGAGGAGCCTGCGGACAGGGGCTTGGCGGCCGGTTCGGCAGGAGAGGTTTTCCGGGAGCAGACAGAGAACACGGGACAGAGGACCGGCGCCGCGGAGGAAGGATGGAAGGCAGACATTCCCTATAAAAAGCAGACATCAGAGACAAGGGCAGGGCGCATATTTTTGGTCCTGCCCTTGTTTTGTCCGGTCTGTATACTGCCCTATTTGTACTAAAAAAATATTTGATTATCACAAAAAAATTTAGCTCCTAAAGTCATTGCAAATTCATATGAAATACAGTATAATCTTTACAATTTGGGCTGAGGTCACATGGCCCTTAAGCAAACACATAAGAAAGGACAGGTACCCCCATATGAAAGCATACCTCATACTGGAAGATGGAACTGTGTTCACCGGGACCAGCATTGGTTCTGAACGTGAAGTCATCAGTGAAATCGTGTTTAACACGTCAATGACCGGTTATCTGGAAGTGCTGACCGATCCGTCCTATGCAGGACAGGCCGTTGTCATGACATATCCCCTTATTGGCAATTATGGAATCTGCCATAAGGACATGGAGTCAGCAAAGCCCTGGCCGGATGGCTATATTGTAAGAGAATTATCAAGAATCCCCAGCAATTTCAGAAGCGAGGATACCATTCAAAACTTCTTAAAAGAACACGACATTCCCGGTATCTGCGGTATCGATACAAGAGCCCTTACCAAAATATTAAGAGAAAAAGGCACCATGAACGGTATGATTACTACAAAGGAATATACCGATTTTAGCGAGCCCATTAAGCGCATGAAGGAGTATACCGTGACAGGCGTGGTGCTTAAGACCACCACTAAGGAAACATACGTCCTTCCCGGAAACGGTAAAAAGGTTGCCCTTCTGGACTACGGCGCCAAGAGAAACATTGCCCGTTCCCTGAACCAGAGGGGATGTGAGGTAACGGTTTATCCGGCTGACACACCCGCAGAAAAAGTGCTGGCAGGAAAACCTGACGGCATCATGCTCAGCAACGGCCCCGGGGATCCAAAGGAAAATACAGCCATCATACGGGAAGTGAAAAAGCTTTATGAATCAGATGTGCCTATCTTTGCCATCTGTCTGGGACACCAGCTCATGGCCCTGGCCAACGGCATGGATACCCATAAATTAAAATATGGACACAGAGGCGGAAACCATCCTGTAAAGGATTTGGAGACAGGAAGAGTATATATTTCTTCCCAGAACCATGGCTATGTGGTGGATACGGACAATCTGGACCCGACAGTAGCAGTCCCCGCATTTGTCAATGTAAATGACAGCACCAACGAGGGTTTAAAGTATGTGGGCAAGAATATCTTCACGGTGCAGTACCATCCGGAAGCATGCCCCGGACCCCTGGATTCCGGTTACCTCTTTGACCGTTTCCTTAAAATGATGGAGGTGAATGACTGATGCCAAAGAATCCTGATATCAAAAAAGTACTGGTGCTTGGATCCGGCCCCATTGTCATCGGACAGGCGGCAGAATTCGATTACGCAGGTACCCAGGCCTGCCGTTCCCTGAAGGAAGAGGGAATTGAGGTTGTGCTTCTCAACTCCAACCCGGCAACCATCATGACAGACAAGGATATTGCAGACCGCGTCTATATCGAGCCCCTTACCGTGGAAGTGGTGGAGCAGCTTATATTAAAAGAGAAACCGGACAGCGTGCTGCCCACCCTGGGCGGACAGGCAGGTCTTAATCTGGCCATGGAGCTGGAGGATGCAGGTTTCTTTAAAGAACACAATGTGCGCCTGATCGGCACCACGGCCCTGACCATCAAGAAGGCCGAGGACCGCGAGATGTTCAAGGAGACCATGGAGAAAATCGGTGAGCCTGTGGCACCCTCTGATATTGTGGAGGATGTAAAGCATGGTCTGGAGATTGCCGAAAAAATCGGCTATCCTGTAGTGCTCCGTCCCGCATACACTCTGGGCGGTTCCGGCGGCGGTATTGCCGCCAATCCTGAACAGTGCGCTGAAATACTGGAAAACGGACTGCGCCTTTCCCGTGTGGGACAGGTGCTGGTGGAGCGCTGCATCGCCGGATGGAAGGAAATCGAGTACGAGGTGATGCGCGACGGCGCAGGCAATGTAATCACGGTTTGTAATATGGAGAACATTGACCCTGTGGGCGTCCATACAGGAGACAGCATTGTGGTGGCTCCCTCCCAGACCCTGGGGGACAAGGAGTACCAGATGCTCCGTACCTCTGCCCTCAACATCATCAGCGAGCTGGGAATCACCGGCGGCTGCAATGTGCAGTACGCCCTGAATCCGGACAGCTTTGAGTACTGTGTTATCGAGGTAAATCCCCGTGTAAGCCGTTCATCGGCCCTGGCAAGCAAGGCAACGGGATACCCCATCGCCAAGGTGGCTGCCAAGATCGCCCTGGGATATACCCTGGACGAAATCAGAAATGCGGTTACAAAGAAAACATATGCCAGCTTTGAGCCCATGCTGGACTACTGCGTGGTAAAGATGCCAAGGCTGCCCTTTGACAAATTTATCAGCGCAAAGCGCACCCTGGGCACCCAGATGAAGGCCACAGGAGAGGTCATGAGTATCTGCACCAATTTTGAAGGCGCTCTCATGAAGGCCATCCGTTCTCTGGAACAGCATGTGGACTGCCTGCTGTCCTATGATTTTACGGACCTTTCCGACGAAACACTGGCAGAAGAATTAAACAGGGTGGATGACATGCGCATCTGGAGAATTGCAGAGGCGCTGCGCCGCGGATTCACCTATGAGCAGATACACGACATCACTAAAATTGATTTCTGGTTTATTGACAAGCTGGCCATTCTGGTGGAGATGGAGGACGCCCTCAAGGCAGTGGGCGCAGGAGAAAAGAGTCTGACGGCAGAGCTTCTGGCAGAGGCCAAGAGAATCGAGTATCCCGACAATGTAATTGCTAGGCTTACGGGAACCTCCCAGGAGGATATAAAAAAGCTGCGCTATGACAACGGTATCCGCGCGGTTTATAAGATGGTGGACACCTGCGCCGCTGAGTTTGCGGCCGAGACACCTTACTATTATTCCTGTTTCGGAGGTTTCAACGAGGCTGAGCAGACCACCGGGCGCAGGAAGGTGCTTGTTCTGGGTTCCGGCCCAATCCGTATTGGACAGGGAATTGAATTTGACTTCTGTTCTGTCCACAGTACCTGGGCATTCAGCAGGGAAGGCTATGAGACCATTATTGTCAACAATAATCCGGAGACCGTCAGCACGGACTTTGATATTGCGGATAAGCTGTATTTTGAACCCCTTACCCCGGAGGATGTGGAGAGCATCGTGGATATTGAGAAGCCGGACGGCGCAGTGGTGCAGTTCGGCGGACAGACAGCCATCAAGCTGACAGAAGCCCTGATGAAGATGGGAGTTCCCATTCTGGGTACGGCGGCAGAGGATGTGGACGCGGCAGAGGACAGGGAGCGCTTTGACGCCATCCTGGAGCAGTGCAATATCCCAAGGCCCGCAGGACATACTGTATTTACGGCCGAGGAGGCAAAGGAAGCAGCCCATAAGCTTGGCTATCCGGTGCTGGTGAGGCCATCCTACGTGCTGGGCGGACAGGGTATGCAGATTGCCATAAGCGATGAGGATATCGACGAATTCATCGGCATCATCAACCAGATAGCCCAGGAACATCCGATTCTGGTTGACAAGTATATCATGGGCAAGGAAATAGAGGTGGATGCCATCTGTGACGGCACCGACATCCTGATTCCCGGTATCATGCAGCATATAGAGCGTACCGGTATCCACTCCGGCGACAGTATCTCTGTGTATCCGGCCCAGGACATCACCCAGCACAATATCGACACCATTGTGGACTATACTGAGAAGCTGGCAAGAGCCCTTCACGTAAAGGGCATGATTAATATTCAGTTCATTGTGGACGGTGACGATGTATACATCATCGAGGTGAATCCCCGTTCCTCGCGGACGGTTCCCTATATCAGCAAGGTTACCGGCATCCCCATCGTGCCGCTGGCAACCCGGATTATCTGCGGCCATACCATCCGGGAGCTGGGCTATAAACCGGGATTGCAGCCCGCAGCTGATTATATAGCCATCAAGATGCCTGTGTTCTCCTTTGAGAAGATTCGGGGCGCCGACATCAGCCTTGGGCCTGAGATGAAGTCCACCGGCGAGTGCCTGGGCATTGCAAAGACGTTCAATGAAGCGCTCTATAAAGCATTTGAGGGAGCGGGAATCCGTCTTCCAAAATACAAGAAAATGATTATGTCCGTGCGCCACAGCGACCAGGAGGAGGCCGTGGATATTGCCCGCAGGTTTGCTGCTGTGGGATATCAGATATTTGCCACCAGGGGTACTGCACGGACACTGAATAAGAACGGCGTAAAGGCTTACGAAATCCGCAAGCTGGAGCAGGAATCTCCCAACATCCTGGACCTGGTGCTGGGACATCAGATTGACCTGATTATCGACATTCCGGCCCAGGGCGCAGAGCGCAGCCATGACGGTTTCATCATCCGCCGCAATGCCATCGAAACAGGCGTCAATGTCCTGACCTCCCTGGATACGGCCAATGCGCTGGTAACCAGCCTGGAAAACCGGGCCAAGGAGCTGACCCTGATTGACATTGCCACGGTAAAGAACGCTTAAGGTAATGAAAGGGAAATCATAGAGAAGAACGTGTTTAACGAAATGGCTTGTGCCGAAGGCGCTGGGTATGGTGGTTCGTCTGCTGTATGCGGCGCCTTTGCATAAAGAATGCAGAAAATATAAAAATGATAAGGAGAAGGTTATGAAAGTAGAACAGAAATTGCGGGAAATGGGGCTTGAACTTCCTGAGCTGCCAAAGCCCAACGGATTGTATGCACCGTCAAGAAGAGTGGGGAATCTGATTTATATTGCCGGTCAGACGCCGGACATCCATGGAGTGCGCCAGGTGGTGGGCGTTGTGGGGGAGGATTTAACCATAGAGGATGGCCAGAGGTCCGCCCAAATATGCGCTCTTAATATTCTGTCTGTTCTGAAGGCGGAACTGGGCGATTTGGATAAAGTAAAACAGTTTGTACAGATTATCAGCTATGTGCGCTGCGCCAAGGGATTTGGAAATCAGCCTCTGGTCATAGACGGGGCCAGCCGACTGTTCCGGGATTTATATGGAGAAGCGGGAATCGCGGCAAGACTTGCCATTGGAGCCAATGAGCTTCCGGGGGGCAGCGCCACCGAAATACTGGCTGTGGTGGAAGCAGAGGAGGACTGACACCGGACAGGAGCCTGCAAAGAACAATGAACTGGTTATTGTATACAAAAAATCAGGCGGCACCATGGTATATATTTTACAAAATTTGAGGCGGCGCCAAAAAACTTCTGACATCGACACCCTTTTAGTGATACAATATAAGTATTATAAAATAAGGGAAGTAGGCGGTAAAATTATGTATCAGAAAGGTCAGTATATCATATACGGCATCAGGGGCGTCTGCGAGGTGATGGACATTATCACAATCGACAGACCTGACGGTCCAAAGGGCCGGCTGTATTATGTACTCCGTCCCTATTATCAGCAAGACAGCAAAATTGTGACGCCTGTGGATTCGGAGAAAACCATAACCAGGCCGCTTCTTTCCAAAGAAGAGGCCCTTGAACTGATTGACAAAATCTCGGATGTAAAGGAGATGGAGGTGACCAATGATAAACAGCGGGAGGAACGGTATAAGGAAGCCCTTAAGACCTGTGACTGCCGGGTGTGGATCAGCATGATAAAAGCATTGTACCTGCGCAGAAAGGACCGCTTGGAGCAGGGAAAGAAGATGACGGATTTGGACGAGCGGTATTTTAAGACAGCGGAGGATAATCTGTATTCCGAACTGGCCCTGTCTCTGGGGATGAAAAAGGATGAGATGGTCAGCTATATAACGGAGCGGGTGCTGGCAGAAGCATAAAAGGCATATAAAAAATCCATTAACCCTTGGAAAATACTTGGGATTAGTGGATTTTTTATTGTTTTATTATGAAACCAATTTGCCGGAATCAAAGTACTTATTCGATGACCGTGCCCCCATGGCCTTTCAGGCTGTCCTTTGCCTTATCCAGGGTGGTGATGATGGCCTTCCTGCCTTTTCCGCTTTCCAGAAAATCAATGGAGGCAGATACCTTTGGCAGCATGGAGGCGAATTCAAACTGGCCCTGGCTGATATAATCCCTGGCCTGGTCTATGGTCATGTGGCTGATGGGCTGTTCCTGGGGCGTACCGTAGTTTAGGGTTACATTTTCCACGCTGGTGAGTATCATCATCACATCTGCATCGATCTCCTTGGCCAGCAGTCCGGTGGCAAGGTCCTTCTCAATGATGGCGCTGGCGCCCCTTAAGTTATAGCCCTGTTCCATGACGGGAATGCCGCCGCCTCCGCAGGCAATGACAATCTGGTCTGCGTCCATAAGGGCCTTGACGGCATCGATCTCCACAATGGCAACAGGATGGGGGGATGCTACGATTCTGCGGTAACCGCCTTCCACTTCTGTCACATGGTTGCCCTTTGCTTCCTCGGCGTCCGCTTCCTCTTTGGACATCACACGCCCGATGACTTTGACGGGGGTATAGAAGGCCTCATCGTATGGGTCCACTGTCACCTGGGTCAATACAGTGCTTACAGGTTTGTAAATGCCTCTCTTAATGAGTTCAGCTCTGATTCCGTTCTGAAGATCGTATCCGATATAACCCTGGCTCATGGCGGAGCAGACAGACATGGGAGCCTGGCTATAGCCGTCATGCTGTTTGCCGAATTCATTCATGGCTGTGTGAATCATGCCTACCTGGGGAGCGTTGCTGTGTACAATGGCTACCTGCCATCCCTCCTGGATGAAATCAGCGATGATTTTGGCGGTTCTCGCCACAGCTGCCTTTTGTTCAGGAAGATTGGTTCCCATATCTTTGTGGCCGATGGCCATTACGATGCGTTTTTTCGCCATAATCCATACCTCGCTTGTCTTTAAAATTGTCATATAAATTAAGTTTATTATAGGGTAATATGGGAAAAAATGCAATGGAAAGAGTAAAAAGATGGTGGCAAAACCCGGGGAGCCATGCTATACTGTCAGCAGAATAAGAATAGAAGGACAGGAAGCGTATGAGGGATGGAAAACAGGTTCTGCCCCCAGGGTGGCAGAAGCGTGTACTGGCGGCAGCGGCGGCGGCACTGGCCGGCAATCTGCTGGTGAATGTTATACCGTGGCCCGGCAGTCTCTTATCATCTTATGAGGAGGCCATGATTCCGGCCATATACCGGAGAGCCGAACTGCTGTGGATGACATTGGTCCTGGCTCCCATTCTGGAGGAAGGAGCCTTCCGCCTGGTTCTGTACGGATGGCTGAGGCGTTTCATGGCCTTTCTTCCGGCGGCGGTCATATCCTCCCTGGCCTTTGGAATATATCATGGAAACTGGATTCAAGGCACATACGCATTCCTTTTGGGAATGGTGCTGGCATGGGGCTATGAAGGCAGCGAATACCGCAAGTATCCTATGGCAGTATTGATGCACGGGGCCGCCAATCTGGCAGCCCTGGCAGCGTTTGGCTAAGTACTCATAATGAGGAGGTAGAAAGGTGAAGTTATTGACTGTGGCAATCCCCTGCTATAACTCGGAAAGCTATATGGAGCACTGTATCAACACCCTGCTTACGGGCGGGGAGGAAGTGGAAATCATCATTGTGGATGACGGATCCGCCAAAGACAGGACAGGAGAGATTGCTGACCGTTATGCCCGGGAATATCCCACTATCTGCCGTGCCATCCACCAGGAAAACGGCGGGCATGGGGAAGCGGTGAACACAGGACTTAAAAATGCCACAGGCATTTTCTTTAAGGTGGTGGACAGCGACGACTGGGTCAATGAGGAGGCATATGTACAGGTTCTTGATACCCTGAGGCGCTTTGTATACGGGGGAGAGACCCTGGACATGCTGGTTACCAACTTTGTCTATGAGAAGGAGGGGGCCAGAAGGAAAAAAGTGATGAAATACCACACGGCATTTCCAAAGGACAAGGTATTTGGATGGAATGACGTGAAGTTCTTTATGACAGGGCAGTATATACTGATGCACTCTGTTATTTACAGGACAGGGCTGCTGCTCCAGTGCGGACTGGAGCTTCCCAAGCATACCTTTTATGTGGATAATATTTTTGTGTACCAGCCCCTGCCTCATGTGAAGCATATCTATTACCTGGATGTGAATTTCTACCGCTATTACATCGGAAGGCAGGATCAGTCCGTCAACGAAGAGGTGATGATTGGCCGCATTGACCAGCAGATTCGGGTCACCAAGCTGATGTTAGGTTATTATGATGCCATGAAGATAAGCAGCAGGAAGCTGCGCCACTATATGATACAATACCTGGAAATCATGATGACCATTTGTTCTGTCCTGGCTATCAAATCCGGAACAGAGGAAAACCTGGAGAAAAAGAAAGAGCTGTGGCAGTACCTGAAAAAACAGAATCTGCCCCTTTACCTGCGGCTCAGAATGGGCTTTTTGGGACAGGGCTGCAACCTTCCCGGCAAGGGCGGAAGGGAGCTTTTGATTCTGGGATATAAAATAACGCAGAAATTTTACGGTTTTAATTGACATCTTTTTAACGAAGTAGTATAGTATAGCCGGTATCAAGAAATTTCCATATGTATGGAGGTCTTAAAAATGGTAAAAGAATTTTTGAAGTGCAATTCAATCAGGGAGCGGATTCAGTTTCTCGCAAACACAGTTCTTAAGGACTGGGATGCCAGTGAGCTGGATACGGTCATGGACATCATGGGACTATCTAAGGAAGGTATGGAGGCGCCCGAGGACAAAATCAGCGCCATCGAAAAATACCTGGCTGACTATAAGCATGAAGTAGAGATGAGGGGCGGCATTGACGGCGCCAGGGTGGACGGCATACCTGCCAAGGACCAGGGAAGCACCCTGTTTGAAGGCCCGTCTGAGGCGGAAGTGGTAAGCAAAATGCTGAATCCTTTTTCAAAGGGGCAGTAGGTCCAAGCGAAATTTGTCAATCCGATACTCAGGTGAAAAATCAAGTGAAAAATCCGCGTAAAATCCTGTTGGCCAGGAGGACTGCGGATTTTTTTGTTATCTTTACAGGATAGCCGTGAGGGGGATATTACGGAGGGAAAGGTTGACTTTTGCCCATAAACTGGATAGAATGGAATTAAGATTTTTATCTGAGACAATAGAAAAAGAGAGGAACAGGGATTGACGCAGGGAGGAAATGACTATACATTTACAACATTTGAGGCTTCAGATATCATGCATCGTGCGGCCAGTTTCTGCCGTGCATCCAATTCATCCCATGAGTATGGGAACGGTGAAAGCTATACGGCCACTGAGGTCCACTTTCTGAAATATGTGGTGGAGAATCCGGGAATATCCGCTATTGAGCTGGCACACAGCTGGAATAAGACGCGGGCGGCAGCCACCCAGATGCTGACGAAGCTGGAGCGCTCAGGACTCCTCTACCGGGGGCGGGAGCGGTATAATGAAAAGAAGGTCCTGTATTATCCTACTGAGAAGGGACTGGAGCTTCATGAAATGCACCGGTCTTATGACACGGAAAATTTTGGCAAGTTCATCTCTTATCTGGAGCAGCGCTTCACAAAAGAGCAGATTGAGTCTGCATTTCAAATCCTGCAGGCCTACAGCGATTATCATATGCAGATGGATGAGTTTAAGTAGTCAATTGTATAAGGTATCTGAAAAGCCGGAAGCATCTTTTTTGGATGCTTTCTTTTTTTGTATTATCATGAGAAGTGCGTTCCTGGGCCGCACTTGGGCCGTATTTCAGGGAATCAGAAAAGTGTATTTTGCGTATTGACAATGGAGAAAATAAGGTATAGAATATTTACATGAAGTAAAGTAACTTTACAATAAGTAAATCAAGTTTACAAACGAGAAAGGAAGAAAAGAGTATGAGTCAAGCCATGGTCACTGTAAACCGAATCTGTTTTTTGTTTTGCCTTTTAATTATTGGCCTGGTAATTATCCAGGCGGTATTGTTCATCCGCAATGCGCTGATGTTTAACAAGAAACACCGGGTATTGTCAGAAGATGAAGTGCGTTCTGTTATGAAAATTGGTTGTGTATCTGCCATAGCGCCGGCCTGCTCCATTATCGTGGTGGCCCTGGGCCTGGTCAGCCTGATAGGGCCTGTGCTGTCATTTATGAGAGTGGGAGTGATTGGTTCAGCTGCTTATGAAACGCAGATGGCGGAGATTGCGGCATCCACATTGGGCGTGACACTGGGAACAGAGGGGATAACAGAGAGCACCCTGACATTGTGCCTCTTTACTATGACACTTGGCTCTGCGCCCTTCCTTATTAATACTCTTATCACGGTCAAGCCTATGGACGACGCCATGGTAAAGGCTGCCAAGAGCAGCCGCAGCTTCCTGCCTGCCTTCTCCCTGGCAGCTATGATGGCCCTGTTGGTCTATCTGGGGGCCAATAACGCGTCCAAGTCCTCGCCTAACCTGGTGGGGTTCGCAGCTTCGGCCTTGTGTACCTTTGCACTGACAAAATATGTGAAGAAGTCCGGTAAGAAAAGTCTTGGAAACTTTACAATGAGCATTGCCATGCTGGCGGGTATGATTTGCGCCACGGTGGTTTATTACGCAGGTTTATAGGAGGTAGGGTCATGGAAGAAAATAACGTGATGACAAAGGAACAGCTTCAGGAAGACTACAGCAATGTATATGTTAAAAAGGTGCACCTGATTGGACGGGCCACCATGGCTATTGCATTCATACTGATGTTTGCACCTGTCCTGTATATGCACTTCGTTGCGGGATTCACTGCCCCGGCGGATGCTTACATGGCTTGCGCGGCAGCAGCCTGCGCAGCCGGTGTGGGAGGGTGGATTGCGGAACCTATCTCGTATTTTCCTATCCTGGGGGCAGCCGGAACCTACATGTCTTATCTGGCCGGCAATGTGGGCAATACCCGTGTGCCGGTTGCAGTGGCGGTGCAGAGCGCCACGGATTCTGACAACAGCAGTCCCAGGGGACAGATGGCAACGGTTATCGGTGTGGGCATGTCCATTTTCTTCAGTCTGATTGTGCTGACGGTGATTATATTGGTGGGATCGGCCATGCTTCAGGTGGTGCCGGAACCGGTGCTTAAAGCGCTGGGATACGTGCTTCCCTGTCTGTACGGATCCATGCTGACCATGCGCCTTATGGCGAATTTCAAGGGCAGCATCAAATATGTTCCCCTGGCATTTGTGGTATTCCTGGTTTGCAGATATACCGGATTTACCAGGTACGGTCTGCTGACGGACATAGCCGTAACCTGTATCTTTGCATACATCCTGCACCAGTCCGGGGCAGGAAAGAACTAAGTCACCCCACAGCGAAAGGAATGGGTTAAACGATGAACGATTATATCCAGTTATGGTATGACAAATATGAGACAGAGGCAAGAACACTGATGCACGATATCTGGGAGCATCCGGAGTTTGCCATGGAAGAATACTACACGGCCGGGCGTCTGGCCGGATTTATGAAGGAACAGGGGTTTGAAACGCGTACATTCAATGCCAAGGAGCCGCAGTCCCAGTCCGCGCCTCATAATACAGTATATGCAAAATGGGGAAGCGGGAAGCCGGTTATCGGAATACTGGGAGAGCTGGATTCCTTAAAGGGTCTTGGACAGGAAAATGTGCCCTATTACAGTCCTGTTCCAGGCTGTGGACACGGATGCGGACACAATCTCATTGCGGGCTGCGGGGCAGCCGCCGCTTCATCCCTTAAATTCGCGGCGGAGAGGGAGGATCTGTCCGGTACCATCATCTATGTGGGCTGTCCGGCTGAGGAGACTCTCGACGGTAAGGTGTGGCTGGCCAAATGGGGATATTTTGATGATATGGACGTGTGCCTGATGTGGCATCCGGGGGGACATGAACTTAAATTTGCGGGCTATACCAACATGGCTCTGACCAGTATTCTCTTTGAATATTTCGGAAAGACAGCCCATGGGGTAAGGGCGTGGAACGGAAGAAGCGCCCTGGATGCCTGTGAGCTTATGAACATAGGCGTGAATTACCTCAGGGAACACATGACGCCGGAATGTTCCATCCACTATGTCTATGAGGACGGCGGGGATATGCCCAACGTGGTTCCTGAACATGCATCTGTTTTCTATTACATCCGCTCCAGGGATGAGGAGAACAGGGAGTTGGTGGAGCGGGTCAAGGCAGTTGCCCAGGGGGCAGCCATTATGACGGAGACGAAGCTTAAGATGACCCTGCGCACCTATTGCAGGGGCAATTTCCCGGCTATTGCCCTGAACCGTTATGTATACGAAGAGGTAAAGAAGATACCGCCTCTCACGTACAGCGGGGAGGACTATGAATTTGCCAGGAAGCTCCACCGGAATTTCTTTGAAGAGGAACCGCCTGAGGAGCCGGATGCGCTGATTCCCGTCAAGACTTCTCCGGTTAAGGACTGGGATTCTATTCCATTTTTCAGAGGCACGTCAGATGTGGGAGATGTGAGCCACATTCTTCCCACCATACAGCTCAGCGGCCTTGGGGAAGTAGCAGGAACCAGGGCGCACCACTGGACCGTCACTGCGGCAGCCGGAACTGCTATCGGGGAAAAGGCAGCTGTTTATACCAGCAAGATTATTTCGCAGAGCGCTCTGGACATACTTAAGAACCCGGGACTGGTGGAAGGATTCTGGAAGGATTTTACGGAATCCAGAAATGCCAGAAAGATGCCGCCCTATGAAAAGTGTTCCTTCCGGATATAAGAGGAAAGGAACAGATACAGGAAAGGAGACTGCAGATAGCGATGAAACATCCTTACAGGTGGGACAATTTGAACAGAGAAGAGCTGAGAAAGCTGGCAGAAGAAAATGCTCTGGTACTCATACCTTTGGGGGCAACGGAGCAGCATGGCCCGCACCTTCCCACGGGTACGGATTCCATGCTGGCAGAGGCTGCCTGTGATATTGCGGCAAAAAAGCTGGATGAGATGGGCCGTCACGCGGTGATAGCTCCCACTGTCACCATATCCAACTCACTGCACCACGGAAGTTATCCGGGGACATTGTCCCTGGATCCCAGGCTGTATATGGACTATCTCACAAGCATAGCCAGAGGTATCGTATCCCATGGATTCAGAAATATATGCTGTGTCAACGGACACGGAGGGAATGGGACGCCTACCGACATGGCTGTTATGGATATTGTCACCAGATACGGCATCCATATTTCCTGGGTTCCGTATTATGTGGGATGCAATGGGGATTTTGAGGCCATTCTGGATACGCAGAGCAATATTTTCCATGCGGACGAGGTGGAGACCTCCCTTATGCTTGCTCTGGATGAGAGCCTGGTGGACCCCTGTTATAAGGAAGCCAAAGGTGGAAATGTACAAAAAGGAACGCCCCATGGACGTCCGGGCCGGCCTTTCACCTTCCTGCCTTTTGAGACGCGTACAGAGACAGGCATCCTGGGAAACAGCTATGCTGCCACCAGGGAAAAGGGGGAACAGTTGTGGGAGGCAGTGGCCAGCCATCTGGTCCAGGCGCTGTTAGACCCGGATCTGTGGCAGTAACCGGCAGACCCGGGAAGGTAGGGAATGGACGACAGAAAGGAACTGGATATGCAATCAATATTTGATGAAAAGTGGAACCGTACAGGAACCGGAACTATAAAATGGAAGGCATCTGAAGAGGGGAGGAAGGATATTATACCCATGGGAATTGCCGACATGGAGTTTGCTACTGCGCCCTGTGTGATAGAGGCGGTTAGACGGCGGATGGAGCATCCGTTGTTCGGCTATTTTAATCTGGATAACCGGTTTTATGAGGCAATCATGAATTGGCATGGGAGGCATTTTCACAATGAGGACCTGCGGCCAGAGCACATACTTTATCAGAATGGAGTACTGGGGGGAATCGCAGCAGCCCTTCAGGCATTTACTCTTCCGGGAGACAGGGTACTGTGCAGCGGACCTGTTTATTCAGGATTCATCCGTACCGTTGGGGATCTGGGGCGGGTGCTCTGCCCCAGTATGCTGAAGCCGGACCGGGAAGGAATAATGCGTCTGGATCTGGAGGATATGGAGAGGAAAATTCTCGATAACAAGGTGAAAGCATTTATATTCTGCTCCCCCCATAATCCTACGGGCAGGGTCTGGGATGAGGATGAGATAAGGGATGTGGCTGTCCTTTGCGGAAAATACCATGTGCTGTTGATTTCAGATGAGATATGGGCCGATTTTACGCCGGGGGGGAAGCAGCATATACCCACTGCCATGGTATCGGGCCTGGCAAAGGATATTACCATAAGCCTGTATTCGCCCACAAAAACCTTTAATCTGGCCAGTCTGCGCTGTGCCTATGCTGTGGCGTATGCACCGTGGCTGCGGGATGCCATGGAGAAGGCTGCGGTCATGACCCATTTTAACAATCCCAATGTGCTGTCCTGCGAGGCGCTGATTGGAGCGTACCAGGAGGGTGGGGAGTGGGTGGAACAGCTCAACCGGTATATCAGAAAAAACCAGGAATATGTACATGACTATGTAACATCCCGGTTTTCCGGAGTCAGGATGCAGATGCCGGAGGGGACATACCTGGGATGGCTGGACTGTTCTGCGCCTTCTCTGGATTTCGAACAGATACTTAAGGACATGGAACATTGCGGCGTGCTTGGAAATGACGGTGCTTCTTACCTGGCGCCGAAGCACGTCCGGCTTAATCTGGCCTGTCCTATGTCAGTCTGCGAGGATGCCATGTCGCGGCTGGATCGGTATGTGTTTCATATCCGGGGAGAAAGGACGGCGTGATGGAAAAACAGGAAAACAGATTATTTTATGGCTGGTCCGTTGTGCTTGGCTGTGCAGTGGTATGCGGGTGTAATATTGGGGTCCTGTCCAATACCGTGGGAGTATTCCTGAAGCCTGTTTCCATGGAGCTGGGGGTGTCCAGAAGCCAGATTGCCTTATATTCCAGCATATTTTCTGTGATTGGCATGTTTTCTGCCCCTTTCCAGGGGAGGCTGATGGAAAAGTACAGTCTGAAGAAGCTGATGGTTTCCGGTTCCGTGATTGCGGGAATCTGCCTGTTCTGCTATTCCTTTGCTCCGGGCCTGTGGTTCTTTTATGCAAATGCCGTTCTATGCGGCCTTGTATTTGGATTTACGAATCTGATTCCCGTAAATAAGATTCTCTCTAACTGGTTCACAAAAAAGAAGGGGACGGCGGTGGGGTTTGCCCTGGCAGGCTCCGGACTCATGGCCATGGTGGTGACGCCGGTCCTTTCACATATGGTGGCAGATTACGGCTGGAGGAGCGGATACCGCTTTATCGGGAGCCTGTACCTGCTGCTTATGGTACCGGTCATCCTCTTTGTTATAAAGGAATCGCCGGAGGATGGGAAGTCCGGGAGAGGGGGAACGGGAGACACGGAAACCGGAGAACAGAACGTAAAAACCGGGCTTACCAGAGCCCAGGCCATGGGTACCAGGCGGTTCTGGCTGGTACTGGCAGCGCTGGTGCTGGCCAGTTCAGTGGCCATGGGGATTCAGCAGCATATGATAGCATACCTTACAGATATGGGATACGGGCAGCAGTATGCATCTGGTATATATTCCCTGTCCATGGGAGTTCTGATGGCAGGCAAAGTCATACTGGGAACTCTCTATGACCGTCTGGGGATAAAGGGAGCCTCCGTTTACATATGTCTGGCGCTGGCAGCTTCCCTGGGATTTCTGCTCATGGCAGATTTGCCGGGCATACCATATCTGTTTGCCGCTGCGTTTGGCCTTGCCAATGCCATCCAGTCCATACCGGCCACCTGTCTGGTGACACGTTTTTTTGGTACACGAGAATTTACGTCCATATACGGGATATGCAATGCAGGAAATATGGCAGGAATTGCGTTGGGCACATCCATGTCTGCATGGATATACGATGCTTCCGGTTCCTATGTCACGGCCTGGTATTTCTATCTGCTGCTGAGCGCAGTTATTTTCATACTCTATATAAGCGCTGACAGGGAATACGAACGGCGTGTCCTGCAAAAATGCTGTCAGTGAATCAGTGCAAATCTCTGACATTTTATACTCCGACATTTTTACAAACAAAGATTGACAACCATTTAACATTATGGTATTATTTTACAATAAGATATAAATAAAACGTCAAAAGTTATTCATAAATACAAATAAAAAAGTGGTTCTATGGAACGTATAATGGAAAAATAGCTATAGTCAGGCTGTCTTTCTGTTTGCTTTCATAGGACCTTTTTATATGAAAAGGAGGTAAAATGAAAGAAGGCAAACACAAAAAAGAATCAGTTTTTGAACTGAACGGCGGGATGCCGCCTTTGGGACAGGCGCTTCCCCTGGCTTTCCAGCACATAGTGGCGATGATCGTGGGATGTGTGACCCCTGCCATCATCATTGCGGGTGTGGCCGGTTTAAGCGGGGAAGATAAGGTTATCATTGTCCAGGCGGCTCTTGTGGTATCTGCTTTGGCCACCCTTTTGCAGGTATTCCCAGTCGGATTCAGGAAAGGCAGCCTTCAGTTTGGAGCGGGACTGCCGTTGATTGTCGGGGTTGGATTTGCCTATGTCACAAGCATGTCCACCATTGTGGAGGGCTACGGCATAGCCACCATCTTCGGAGCAGAGATTGTTGGCGGAATCGTGGCAGTACTGGTAGGCCTGTCCTACAACAAGATCAAGTCACTGTTTCCGCCGCTGATTATAGGTATTGTCATCCTGTGCATCGGCCTGTCCCTATACCCCATTGCCATTCGCTATATGGCAGGAGGACAGGGCAGTGAGTCCTATGGTTCCTGGCAGAACTGGCTGGTGGCAGCACTTACCCTGACTGTGGTCATAGTCTGTAATAATTATGGCAGGGGAATCATAAAGCTGGCTTCTGTACTTATCGGCATTATCGTTGGATACGGCGTTGCCCTTGGGTTTGGTATGGTTGATTTCAGCGCGGTGGGACGTGCAGGCATATTTGCCCTTCCAAAGATAATGCATTTTGGAATTGAATTTGAAGTTTCATCCTGTGTGGCAATCGGTCTGCTGTTTGCCATCAATTCCCTGCAGGCCATGGGGGATGTGACAGCCACCACCATGGGCGGAATGGACAGGGAAGCCACGGATAAGGAGCTGCGGGGCGGTATTCTGGGATTCGGGCTGAGCAATATCATAGGAGCCTTTTTTGGGGGACTTCCCAATGTGACCTTCAGCCAGAATGTGGGGATTGTCACCACCACCAAGGTGGTGAACCGCTGGGTCGCTGCTCTGGCAGCCATTATATTGGGGATTGCGGGAATACTGCCAAAGTTTTCCGCCTTTCTCACCAGTGTTCCCCAGTGCGTGCTGGGCGGAGCTACCCTGACTGTGTTTGCCGCCATCACAGTGACCGGAATCCGCATGATATTCAACACCGGCCTGTCGGTGAGAAGCGGCTTTATCGTTGGTATAGCGGTGGCTCTTGGAGCAGGGGTTACCCAGGCATCCGACGCGCTCTGCGGTTTTCCTTCCTGGATGACCGTGGTGTTTGCAAAAACGCCTGTGGTCATAGCGGCAGTTGTTTCCATTCTCCTGAACCTGCTGCTGCCAAAGGATAAAGAGGAACGGTAGGGGAGATATAGTAACAGAAGGATAGAAATAAAAAGCATAGGGATAAAAGAACCGCTGTATGTCAGTTTGCAGAATGACTGACATACAGCGGTTTTGATTTTGCGAACATTTGATTTCCAAACATCTGATTTCCGGCCTTTTAACTGAGCGCCTTCTGGGTGACCTTCTTGTCTTCGGCAGACCAGTTGTATCCGTAGACGATCCCGTAAATCACATAAGCCATGATAGCTGCTCCCACCATGTCGATAACCGAGTGCTGTTTTAAGAATACGGTAGACAGGCAGATGGAAACCATAAGGATGGCTGAACCGGCCCGCACCCAGGGATATTTCTTAAGGGACTCACTTTTCATGATGGCGATGTGGGTGCCGATGGAGTTGTACACATGGATGCTGGGGAATACGTTGGTAGGCGTATCCGTCTGGTACAGGGCGGCAACCATGCCGGAAAATATATTCTTACCCGGGTCAATGGCTGGTCTGAAATCTGTTCCGTTGTGGAAAAAGGTACAGATAATCAGGCTGATGGTCATACCTGAGAACAGGAAGGTACAAATCCTGTAATAATCTTCCTTATTTCGGAAAAGAAAGAAAACTATGGTTCCTGCCACGTATAAAAACCACATCATGTAGGGAATAATAAAATATTCGTTGAAGGGTATGAAGTCGTCCAAGGCAACATGCATTACATGGTAATGACGGGTGACTGTCTTTTCCAGGTAACAGAACCATGGAAGATAAATAAAGCCGTAACACAGCAGCCATGCATGTTTGTACTTGGAAAAAAACGTTTTAATATTTTTCATGATACCAGCCTCTTTCTCACATTTGAAGACCTGATAATATGCGGCTAAATATAAACAAATTGTTAATAATATGTTAACGTTTAGAGATTATAGCACAGTAAAAAAGGAAAAACAAGGGGAGTAACGAAAAGTTAATAAAGTTTCATAAAGCATTATAATATATGACGAAAAACGACTTTTATTTTTAAGTTTTGTGTGCTATATTTAGACCATGAAATAAATTTACATGAGACAGGCGGAATATGATATGGGAGAGACACGAAGCGCGTTGGGAGTCATCTGCTCCTCCTATGACGAATTTTTTGAAGCAGAGAAAAAGATAGCGGATTTCATGATGGAGCATAAGGCGGAAGTAGTGGATATGACGGTGGGCGAGCTGGCCAGGGCCAGCGGGACCAGCGACGCCACTGTATCCCGGTTTTGCAGGCGGTGCGGCTTCAAAGGATTCCACAGCCTGAAGCTGGCATTGGCCAGGGAGGTGCTGGAAGAAGAACAAATGGACCGGAATGTGTCCAATGACATTGACCGCGGCGATCTGCGGCAGTCTCTTCAGAATATACTGGCTAACAAGGTGGCTGAGCTGACGGAGACCGTGAACATGATGGACCCGGCCAATCTGGAACATATTCTGGACAGGCTGGAGCATGCCCGAATGGTGCAGCTGGCAGCCGTGGGCAATACCATTCCCGTGGCTCTGGACGGCGCCTTCAAATTCAACCAGCTGGGAATACCGGCTGTGGCAGGGGATATATGGGAAACCCAGACTGCCTATACCTTTAACCTGGGCCAGGAGGATGTGGTTATGGTCATATCCAATTCAGGAAGCTCCAAGCGTCTTCAGACCCTGGCAGAGGGGGCAAAGGAAAACGGATGCACGGTCATTCTCATTACCAATAATGGAAATTCGCCCTTGGCCGGGATATGTGATTACAAGATTGTCACTGCCACCAGGGAAAAGCTGCTGACAGAGGAGTTCTGGTTTTCCAGGGTGACGGCTACGGCAGTGATGGAGATACTTTACCTTCTGCTGCGGGCTGGTATGAAGGGCTCCATGGAGCATATACGGCGTCATGAAAAAGCCATATCGCCGGATAAGAAATAATGGGACAGAGCTTCACTGTTATTTACGCGGCGCAGTACTAACGATAAAATAGAAAATAATGCACAAAAAACAGACGGCTTTTTACGGAAACAGGCCGTCTGTTTGTATATTGCGACGAAACAGGTTGTGAAATAAATTTTCTTATAAAATACTATTGACGAAAATATAGCATCGTATTATGATAGAGACAACATAAGAAATAAAATTTCATAAAAAGGAGGTGCGGAGATATATGATTTACACAGTAACATTTAATCCGGCACTGGATTATGTGGTTAAAGTAGAACATTTTACATTGGGAAGTGTAAACCGGACCATCAGGGAAAACATCTTTTACGGAGGCAAGGGCATCAATGTTTCGGCGCTTTTGGCAAACCTGGGATACAGGAGTACGGCTTTGGGATTCATTGCCGGTTTTACGGGCCGGGAGATAGAGCGGGGAGTCAGGAGCCTGGGATTTGATTCAGACTTTATCCAGGTGGAGAAGGGCATGTCCCGTATTAATGTAAAGCTGAAGTCCGACCAGGAAAGCGAGATCAACGGCATGGGACCGGAGATTACAGCCGGCGATGTGGACCAGCTTTTTGAGAAGCTTTCCTATCTAAAAAAGGAGGATGTGCTGGTCCTTTCCGGAAGCATACCGGCTGCCATTGACAGTGACATCTACCAGAGAATCATGGAACGCCTGGACGGCAGGGGAATCCGCATGGTAGTGGATGCGGAGAAGGATTTGCTCCTGAAGGTTTTAAAGTACCGTCCGTTCCTCATTAAACCCAATAATCATGAGCTGGGACAGATGTTCGGGCTGGAGCTTGAGACAGAGGAGGAAATCATTCTCCATGCCAGGAAGCTTAAGGAACAGGGAGCGGTGAATGTGCTGGTATCCATGGCAGGAAACGGAGCCATACTGGTAGCAGAGGACGGCAGTGTACACCGCCGGCAGGCTGCCAGGGGAACGGTAAAGAATTCTGTTGGGGCAGGGGATTCCATGGTGGCAGGATTCATAGCCGGATACCTGGAAAAAGGGGATTACGCATACGCTTTGAAGCTGGGAACAGCCTGCGGCGGCGCGACGGCATTTTCCGACGGAATTGGAACTAAAGATGAAATTATGAGACTCTTAAACACACTTTAACCGGTTAGGAGGGGCGCATTTATGCGGATTACAGAGTTATTAAAAAAAGAGAGTATTGAACTGGGCGTAAAGGTTTCAGATAAGGAGGAGGCCGTGGACAGGCTGGTATCCCTGATGGATGCCGGAGGAAGGCTTAAGGACACCGCCGGATATAAGGAGGGCATACTGGCAAGGGAAGCCCTGGGCAGCACGGCCATCGGTGAGGGAATTGCCATTCCGCACGCAAAGGTAGAGGCGGTAAAGGAGCCCGGACTGGCGGCAATGGTGGTTCCGGAGGGCGTTGATTACGACGCCTTTGACGGTTCCATGGCCAACCTTCTGTTTATGATTGCGGCGCCTGCTGAGGGAGCAGACGTACACCTGGAGGCATTATCCCGCCTGTCAACCCTGCTTATGAATCCCGGATTCAAGGAAGGGCTTATGGGGGCAGCGGATAAGGATGAATTTTTGCGCATCATAGATGAGGCAGAGACAGAGCGTTTTGGAGCGCCTGAGGGAGAGGCGGCCAAGGATGCAAAGGCGGATGCAGAAGCAGGCGCCTCCTCTGGTTACCGTGTTCTGGCAGTTACGGCCTGTCCCACCGGCATTGCCCACACCTATATGGCGGCTGAGAACCTGGAGAATACGGGAAAGAAGCTGGGGATTGCCCTGAAAGCTGAGACCGACGGTTCAGGCGGAGCCCAGAATGTGCTCACAAGGGAAGAAATTGCAGCGGCGGATGCCATTATCATTGCAGCGGATAAGAACGTGGAGATGGCAAGATTTGACGGAAAGCCTGTTATCATGGTCCCTGTGGCCGACGGTATCCACAAAGCCGAGGAACTGATCAAACGGGCTGTGGACGGCACGGTGCCGGTATACCATCACACAGGAGCCGCAGGGGGAGAGTCCGTGTCCGAAGGCAATGACAGCATTGGGAGGACCATATACAAACACCTGATGAACGGCGTATCCCACATGCTTCCCTTTGTTATCGGCGGAGGTATCCTGATCGCCCTGGCATTCCTGTTTGACGATTATTCCATCAACCCGGCCAACTTTGGTAAGAATACGCCTCTGGCAGCCTATCTTAAGACCGTGGGCGAGCAGGCATTCGGAATGATGCTTCCTATCCTGGCCGGCTTCATCGCCATGAGTATCGCGGACCGTCCCGGCCTGGCAGTGGGCCTGGTGGCAGGACTGATTGCCAAGATGGGATCCACCTTTGCCAACCCGGCAGGCGGCGATGTGAACGCAGGATTTCTGGGCGCTCTGTTTGCAGGTTTTGTAGGCGGATATATTGTGGTGGGCTTAAGGAAGCTTTTCTCAAAGCTGCCAAAGTCGCTGGAAGGCATCAAGCCGGTGCTTCTCTATCCGGTTATCGGTATCTTCCTGGCCGCAGTGGTAACCACATTCATCAACCCATATATGGGTATGATTAACGATGGCCTCACCCACTTCCTGAACGGAATGGGCGGCACCAGCCGGATTGTGCTGGGGATGGTATTAGGCGGCATGATGTCCATTGATATGGGCGGTCCGTTTAACAAGGCAGCGTATGTGTTCGGAACCGCACAGCTGGCAGAGGGCAACTTTGAGGTCATGGCCGCTGTCATGGCAGGCGGTATGGTGCCTCCTATTGCCATTGCCCTGTGCACCACTTTCTTTAAGAAGAAGTTTACGGCAAAGGAGCGTCAGTCCGGTATTGTCAATTATATAATGGGCCTGTCCTTTATCACAGAGGGAGCCATTCCCTTTGCGGCCCAGGATCCGCTGCGCGTGATTCCTTCCTGTATCATAGGTTCTGCGATTGCAGGAGGGCTTTCCATGGCATTTGGCTGTACCCTCAGGGCGCCTCATGGAGGTATCTTCGTCCTTCCCACCATTGGAAGTCCCCTTATGTATCTGGCTGCGGTGGTTGTGGGAGCAGCGGCCGGATGTGTGATTCTGGGGATGCTTAAGAAGAACGCGGCGCAATAGAGGGATAACAGGATATGCGGTGCGACTGATGACAGGGGAGTATTTGGTCATAACAATATAAGAGTATAAATGCAGTTTGGATTAAAAACGCAGTTCTGGTCTGATTTGACCGGGGCTGCTTTTTTTGTCCAAAAGCCGGTACATCATATCCCCCCTCGGGATTTGTAATCCCAAAATATCCATGATATGATAGAAAAAATATGGTCACAGGGGGGACAGGGCGTGAAACAGTTATCATTCCGTGCAAAAATCATGATTGTATTCATAACCATCGGGATTCTTCAGGGCGGTATCATGGGCTATTTTGCCTACAGCCATGCAAGGAGCCTTATTTTTAATAACAAGAAAAATGAGATGGAGAACATGCTGGAGAAAATCAATATCAGTGTCACGGATAAGGTTTCCTACATGACACAGCTGGGACAGAGTACGGCCACCAGCCAGATTGTGCGGAATAATATCCACAGCGGTGAGGACTACCTTCAGGTGGGGCGCAGCAAGCGCAATATAGCTGAGTATTTTTCCTCCCTTGTTCTTTCGTTTGAACCGCTGAATAATATCATGATTATCGACCGTTCCAATATCCTGTACAGCACCTATGATTATTACAGGCTGCAGGATTTTGACCTGGTGTCTTCCAAGTACTACGAGGCGGCTTCAGAGCACGGAGGCCAGCCAGTATGGCTTGGACTTCAGGACAACCTGCTTTTTTATATGGAGGGAATCACCGGACCGGAAAAGGTCCTTACCATGGTGGAACCCATTACGGATTTTTACAATCAGGAGGTGATTGCCGTACTGATCATGGATTTGAACCCGGATACATTTCTGGACATCCTGCATACGGAGAATGCCTCATTTCCCCATCAGATGACCTTTATGCTGGACCAGAACCAAAGACTGATTGCAGGGGATGAAAAGACGGTTTCCCAGGTCATAGACGCGGTCTGCGCCATGGAGAACCGGGGCGGGGAATCAAAGGAACTGATGGTGGGACAGGAGCGTATGGCGCTGTCAGTTATTGAAAATGAGGCAACCGGGTGGAAGATTTATACCATGGTGCCGTATTCTGATATCTCAGCCCAGGTGCAGAGCCTGAACCACTCCATCCTGCTCAGCATCATTCTGTGCAACCTGCTGATTCTGGTCTGCCTTCTGGTAGTATCGCTGGCCATCACGGCCCCGGTGAAGAAGCTGATTGAAGCCATGAGGGAGGTGCAGCAGGGAAATTTTGATTACCGCATAGACAATAAGCGTTCGGATGAAATGGGCCTCCTCATGGAGACATTCAACTATATGGTTTTCAAAATTGACATGCTCATAAAGGAGGTCTATCAGGAAAAACTGGCCCAGAAAAATGCGGAGCTGGAAGCCCTGCAGTCACAGATTAATCCCCATTTTTTGTATAATACCCTGGATACCATCAATTGGATGCTGCTGGAAAAAAAGGAATATGAGATAAGCGGTATCGTGGTGTCCCTGGGTGAGATGATGAAATATGCAATCAGCAGGTCCTCCAGGACCGTGGCTCTCAGGGAGGAAATCCGCCATGTATCCAACTATCTCCTGATTCAGAAGGAGCGGATGGAGGATAAACTGGAATATGAGATTGATATTCCGCACCAGTATGAATCTGTTCAGGTTCCCAGGCTGATTTTACAGCCTCTGGTGGAAAACGCCATTATCCATGGAATTGAAACAGGAGGAAAGGTGAGCATAAGGGTATATGAACGTGAGGAGGATGGGGGATGCTGGCTGGAGGTCAGCGATAACGGGGCTGGCATGGATGAAGAACAATTGAAGCGGCTGCGGGATGGTACCACGGAAATGCGGATGGACCACAGAAGCATAGGCGTGGAAAATGTAAATAAAAGAATCCGGCTTTACTATGGGGAAGAGTTTGGGCTTATGATAGAGAGCCGGTTGGGCGAAGGAACGGTCATCCGTTTCTGCATACCCGGCAATTCATAGGGAGGGAATGACATGAGAGCGATTGTTGTGGACGATGAACCGAAAATAAGAAACGGCCTGTGCAGGCTGGTTGAAGGGCTGGAAGAATGGACCGTGGCCGGAAGCTTTGAGGAGGCCGCAGCCGCCATGGAATATCTGAAGGGCGGGCAGGCGGATGTAATTATCACCGATATTAAGATGCCCCGCATGTCAGGTCTGGATTTGATATATAAGATAAGGGAGGTTAATGCTGAGGTGGATGTAATCATAGTAAGCGGATACACTAACTTTTCCTATGCCCAGCGTGCCATAGAGCTGGGAGTGACCAGATATCTGACAAAACCTACCAATCCTTTGGAGTTAATAGATACGCTCAGGCAGATTGAGAAAAAACTGGGCCGGACCCTGAAAACAGGTCCGGCCAGGGACAAGCAGCCGGGAAATCAGCTTATCGCGAAGGCACAGGAGTATATTGCCTCAAACTACAGCCGGAAAATCACACTAAAGGATATGGCGGATGAACTGTATATCTCGCCCAATTATCTGTGCGAACTGTTTAAACGCCACACCAATAAGAATCTGACGGATTATATTTCGGCGTATCGGATTGACAGAGCCAAGGAACTGCTTTTGGATATCCGATACAGGGTAAATGATGTGGCTTATATGGTGGGATTTTCTGATTCCCAGTATTTCAGCAATCTGTTTAAGAAAAGGGTGGGAATGACACCTACGGAATACAGGAATAAAGGGTAGAATTGTACAGTGGGATTGGGAGTAAACAGGGAGATAGTAAAATATTACACAAAATCATAATTTGGCCTGGTTGTTGTGAGTGACAAAATATATATAATTAATATATAAAGTCAAAATAAATTATGCATAATTTATAAAAAGAACAGTGATGTATTTTGCAGCAGTGTGTGATAAACAGAAGGATCAGCAATGACTAGGGGGACATATTATGAAGTTTAAACAGTTAGCAGCGGTTGGATTAGTAACAGCTATGGTTTTTTCAGCGGCAGGGTGTTCTTCAAAGAGCCAGCAGACAGAAAGCAGCGCTGCCCAGGCGGAAAAGACGCCAGAGAACAGCCAGGAAAAGGCGCAGGGCGGGGAACCTGTGGAAATCGTATATCTGAATTCCCATGCAGATGTGTGGGAGGGGGATGTGGGTAAGGAGATTATACAGAAGTTTGAGGAATCCCATCCCGGAATCAAGGTAAAGACAGAATCATATCCCTTTGACCAGATGATCGAGATGGTTGAAGTAAAGATGAAATCCAAGTTAAGCGACTTTGATGTGCTGAATGTGGATGCGCCTCTTGTGACCTCCTATTCGGTAAGGGGATATCTGGAGCCTTTTGAAAACTACATGAGCAGGGATGAACTGGATAAGGTTTTTACCCAGACAGGACTCAATGCAGCTGCTTATGACGGAAAAGTTATGACGGCGCCCAAAAGGGAGTCCGGCATGATTATGGTATATAATAAGGACATTCTGGACGAAAACAATATTCCGTATCCCGCCTATGAGACAGATAAGCGCATGACCTGGGAAGAGTGTCTGGATATCTGCCGGCAGGTTACAAAGGTGGAAAACGGTACCACCACATGCTGGGGCATAATCGGTGACCAGATTAACCGCGTATGGAATGTAATGCCTTTGGCTAATTCCCTGGGAGCTGCCTGGCTCAGCGAAGATGGCCTGACAGCCACCGGATATCTGAACTCAGAGGCCAGCGTAAAAGCCATGACCTTTTACCAGGACCTGTTTAATAAATACGGGGTTTCCCCTAAGGGAGTGAACACCAATGAGGCCAGGGAAATGTTCGAGACAGGAAAGGTGGCATTTACATGGGGAGACCCGGTATGCTACGCCAGAGCCAAGGGAAAGGGAATCAATGTAGGCGTGTGTCCGGTGCCTTATTTTGAGGGCGGCGTGCCCGCAGTGGGGTGCGACTCCTGGCACATAGGCATCAATGCCAATTCAAAACACAAGGAAGAGGCGGCTGAATTCATCAAGTATATTACCGTGGGAGAGGGGAGCAGCATATTCCTGGACAGCCAGAATAATATCGGGGCTAATATGGAACGGATTGCCCGGATTACGGATGCCTCTGCCCCGGACCATGAAGTGTACGCCCTGCTGGCCAGCGATTTGGAGAACTATTCTGTATCAAGGCCAAAGACTCCCGGATACAACGAGTGGTCGGATGTTGTAAATGCAGCCATTGAGGATATAAGAAACGGAGCAGATGTAAAGACCACTCTGGATACATCCGCGGCCAGGATCGATGATATCCTGAAAAAGTACACAAAGTAGCTAAAACGGCATAAGTTGACGTTGGAAGAACGTATCCGGCTTAACGGATACGTTCTCCTTAAATAGGAGGAGGTCGGCCCATGGAGCCAGCAAAACTTAAAAAACGGCCCGGAGCATGGGAACCCTATCTGTTTCTTGCACCGGCAATGCTCCTGCTTTTCATCTTTAAGATTTACCCCATCATCATATCCTTTGCCGGAAGTTTTTTTGCGGAATCCTTTCTGCGGGGGGAAACGTATTTTGCGGGCCTGGATAATTACACAGCGCTGTTTACAGACCCCACCTTCTATAAAACGCTGAAGGTGACCCTTATTTTCAATCTCATTACCACGCCCCTGCAGATTCTGATTTCTCTGCTGCTGGCATTGTCGGTGCGCGTACCGGGCAGGGCTAACAGCGCGTTCCGGTCTGTATTCATGATGCCCATAGCCATAGCCCTTTCTTCCGGTTGTATGATATGGAATATATTACTGAATCCCAATCAGGGTGTAGTCAACAGCATACTCATGATGTTCGGAATGCCGGCCCAGCCCTTTTTTACCAGCCCGAAACAGTCCATGATGTCAGTCATCCTTATCTGTATCTGGAAGGGCTGCGGTTACTGGATGCTTTATCTTTTGTCCGGCATTCAGGAAGTATCCGAATCCCTGATTGAATCAGCCAGAATCGACGGGGCCAACGGATTCAGGACAGTGTGGGATATTATACTGCCACTGATACGGCGGTCCATGATGTTTGTATTTGTCTCTAACACGGTGGCAAACCTGCTGATGTTTGTTCCCATGTACATGATCACCCTGGGAGGCCCTGAAATGTCCACAAACCTGATGATGTATGAGGCGTATAAATCAGGGTTTATCTATGCAGACTTCGGGCGTTCCTATGCCATTGTGACTTTGATTCTTCTGGTGTCATTTGCAGTGGTCATGGTAGAGATGAAAGTTCTGAAGCCAAAGCATTAAGAAAGAGGAGGAAAAATATGAAAAAGCGGACGGTCAAACATGTTCTGTTTGGAACCGTGCAGTATGGGCTGATGCTGTTTTATGCCGTATTTCTTGTGCTGCCGGTATTTTTCTCTTTTATGTCGTCTATCAGGCCCAGTGAGGAGATATTTAAATATGCTTCGCCCTTCTCGCTGTCCACCTTTATTCCCAGACAGATATCCCTGGAATCCTTCCGGAGTCTGTTTGTTGATTATGAGTTCATGAAGCCGCTTGTTAATACAGTGGTGGTGTGCGCGGTAACCGTTGTCCTGGGGCTGGCCCTCAATGCGCTGGCAGGGTTTGCATTTGCAAAATTCAGGTTCAGGGGCAAGCATGTGCTGTTTCTTATGGTTATACTTACCATGATGATACCCTTTGAGGCCATTGCCATACCGCTTTATTCCCTGTGCCATCAGCTTAACATGCTGAACACCAAGAGCGCGCTTATCCTTCCGGCTGTTGCCAACGGTACATATATCTTTTTATTTAAAAATGCATTTGAGGAAATACCGGACAGCCTGGCTGAGTCGGCCCGGATAGACGGAGCCAGCTGGCTGGCTGTGTTTACGAAAATCTATATTCCATTGACCAAGCCGATTATGGTGAGCGCGGGCCTGCTTATATTTTTCTATCAATGGCAGTCCTTTGTATGGCCTCTGATTGCTGCCAATGCCCCGGAGGTGCGGGTTGTACAGGTGGCCCTGTCTGTATTCCAGCAGGAAAACGGAACTCTGTGGGGGGAGATATTTGCAGCTTCCGTGGTCACCACGGTGCTGCCGTTAATGTTCTTCTTCCCGCTGCAGAAATATTATAAAATGGGAATCAGTACATCGGGTATGAAGGAATGAAACGATTGTAAAGAATAGGCGCTGTGTGAACTGTTATGAAAAAGGAGAAGAATATGGATAGGATTAAGATAATCATTGACACGGATATAGGAGACGATGCAGATGACGCCCTGGCTATCTGTCTGGCCCTTAAATCGGAAGAGCTGGAGGTTATGGGTATCACCACAGTATTTCGGAACACGGCGGCCAGGGCGCAGATTGCGGTAAGGCTTCTGCAGCTCATGGGCAGGACCGACATACCGGTGTACGCAGGGATAGGGCATCCGCTGGTGGCAGAGGCGGATGTGGAGACGGTGCCCATACAGCTTCTGGCAGGAATGGAAGAGCTGGAGTACCGGAAGGACATGGATGGGGTGGAATATCTGCGCAGGAGCCTGGCTGCGTCACAGGGGGACATAACCCTGGTCACCATAGGCCCGCTGACCAATGTGGGGGTCCTGCTTTGCAAGCACCCGGAGGTTAAGGGGAAAATCAAGGAAATCGTGATGATGGGCGGCGCATACTATATGCATTACAATGAGTGGAACATTCTCTGCGACCCTGAAGCAGCCCATATCGTCTATTCCTCCGGTGTACCCATCCGGGCCATAGGACTGGATGTGACCACCAGATGCCAGGTGAATGACCAATTGGTAACCTTGTTCCGAAACAGCAAAAAACCGGAAGTGGAGCTGCTGGCAGACCTGCTCACATGCTATTACGAGAACCGGGGACGCCACACCTTCCTGCACGACCCCATGGCTGTTTTTGCGGTGTACGATAAAGACATCATAACCTATCAGGGGGAAGACATCCATGTGGAGCTTCACGGACAGCATACCAGAGGCACCACCTTTAATACATGGAAGATAGGAGTGGGAAACAGCAGACAGAATGTGCAGTGTGCAAAGGATATAAAGGCTGAGGAATTTGTCCGCAGATTCAAGGAAATCATAATGCGTTAGAGGAGTCCTTGACAAGCACGGATACCTGCAATAATATAATCTCATAGGCCGGCTCGCGTTCTGCGCAGGAGCCTGGCCAATTGCTTAAGGAGGATACGGGACATGTTAAGTGCAGGGATAAAGGCACCGGATTTCACATTAAAAGATAAGGACGGAAAGGAAGTGAGCCTGTCTTCTTTTCTTGGCCGGAAGGTGGTATTGTATTTCTATCCAAAGGATAACACGCCCGGATGCACCAGGGAGGCATGTGCCTTTGCAGGCGCGTACATTGGATTTAAACAGAGGAACGTGGAGGTCATCGGCGTCAGCAGGGACAGTGAGAAGTCCCATGCCAACTTCGCCGCCAAGCATGAGCTTCCCTTCATCCTTCTGTCCGACCCGGAGCTTACTGCCATCCAGGCATACGATGTGTGGAAGGAGAAAAAGCTTTACGGCAAGGTTTCCATGGGAGTGGTGAGAAGCACCTATGTAATAGATGAGAATGGCGTCATCGAGAAGGTGTTTGAAAAAGCAAAGCCGGATACCAATGCCCAGGAGATACTGGATTATCTGGATGGTAAGGCGGAATAGAAAAGCGGAACAGGTAATATAGACCAATATAATGCGGATTAGGAAAAGGCAGGCGTATCATGAACGCCTGCCTTTTCGGGTACGCCCGGCGCGCCGTTTCCAGGTGCCAGCGGTCCGGTTCTTTTTAAATTCCTGTATCACATGTTCGATTTCATTATAATCCCGTTCAAACAGGGTATCGCTTATCTGCTTTGACAGTATATCCCCGGGTATCTTTTCTGCGATTTTATCAATGACGAATTGCTTGCTCTTTTCCTTATATTTAGGCATATCATTCAATTCCTGGATATGGGCCAGCTCCGGCCGCCAGAGTATGCTGAGCTTTTTCCTGAGATTTACCTCGGGATTTGGCCTGGCCTCCCTGAGAAGATAAAAGTCCGCCTGTCCGTCCACCTGCTCCACGGTGATGATTCCCCACCATTCAGGGACATGTTCTTCAATGTGCAGGGCATGGCTGGAGCCGGCCGCCACATAATTTCTGTCATAAAACTGGTCATAGTCTTTTACCTGGCGTTTCAGACGGACATAGGTGTCGGCGTCGCTTTTGATTTCGATTCCCGCCACCAGGTCCGGCAGGACCATGACGATATCCGCCCTGGATTTTCCCATCTGTTTTTCTTCCAGAATACGTATTTTTCCGTACATCCCCTCCAGAAAATCAAAGAGAGGCTCCCGTATATCCTTATCGTAGAGCATGGCTTCACGGCTCCTATTCTTTCAGACGTTTTACTGCCACGCTGAATAAAAGCATGCCTGCGCAGGGAATGATATTTGAAGCCATTCCGATTTCAATGCCTGCATGTTCAGCCACCATGCCGATAATCCAGGGCATGATGATAGCGCCGCTGCTGGCAGCCGGAAGCATAATTCCCATGCTGGCCGCGCTGGTCATACGTCCTGCGCTGGCCACGGCAGTGGGATTCATGCCGGCCATGGCAAATGCAAAGGCGAACAGCAGCAGAATGGCAGCGGTCTGGGTACCGGCCATCATCAGGCCAAGATAGAAGATGATGCAGCCAATGCCCATCTTAATCATGGCAGAATAGCTGTTTTTGACAGGAATAACAAATGCTATGAGCAGGCGGGCAATCAGGGTGGCACCCCACATCACGGTCACGGTGTAGGGACTGAGAGCTCCTGATATGATGCCGTTTCCCTTGAAATATGTAACCATCCAGCCGGTTACGCTGGTTTCCGCCGCGTTCTGGCAGAACAGGAGACCGGTGAGCATCCAGAATTTTCTGCTTTTAAGAAAGCTTTTATCTATGTTCCTGTCCTTTTTCATGGCCTTTGTTTCGGCGGGAGTCACACAGAAGGTCAGCCACAGCAGGAGACCGCAGGCAGCTAACACCAGCATGGGAATGGCATTTCCTGCCTTCATGGCCGCGCCGATGAAGAAAGGGCACAAAAGCGCGCCCAGGGCATAGCAGCTGTGCATGATGTTCATACCCTTTGTACGATCGCCGGAGTTATCAGCCACCAGGATGGTGCAGGTATTGATGGTGCTTCCTTTGGCAACGCCCACCAGGAAAAAGCCCAGCATGAGAACCAGCATCCATCCGGAAAATCCCATGATCAGATATCCGGCTCCATAGCCTGCTGTCAGGAGCACCACTGTTTTCTTGGTTCCGATTTTCGCAGGCAGCATGCCGGAAGCAAAACCTGCCAGCAGATTACCTATGCTCATAAGGGACAGCAGTGTCCCTGTCATGCCGTATGCAAAGCCGTAGGTCTCCTGAAGCATGCTTACGACCACACCGCTGCTGATGGCGCATATGCCGCTTAGAAAAAACGCGAGAAATCCTGCGTTTCTTTGAAAGATTTGTTCCTTTTCCATGATGCTTGTGTCCTCCCTGGCAGATTTCAGACGGATAAAACGCCCTGGCAGGCAAATACCCGGCGACAAAATAAAAGAAGCCTTGACAATCCAAAGCTTCTCAAGTAGCGGAAGGGAGACTTGAACTCTCGACACCACGGGTATGAACCGTGTGCTCTAGCCAACTGAGCTATTCCGCCATATTTAATTTGGTAGATAGTGGGGCCTACAGGGCTCGAACCTGTGACCCTCTGCTTGTAAGGCAGATGCTCTCCCAGCTGAGCTAAGACCCCATATCCTGCCGTCGTTTGTGTCTCACTCGCGACTGCCTGTACAGTATATGATAAATTGTGGTAATTGTCAAGACTTTTTTTACAACTTTTTTTATAGAAATTTTCTTAGTGTTTTATAGGGTATTATGCTATAATTTAAGGCAGAGTAAAATATTAGAAAGGACGACCTGAATCCTTCATGTATAACTTCATTGTAAATCCCAAAGCAGGCTCCGGCAAGGGTCTTAAAATCTGGAAAGCCATAGCCCGTTATATGGACAGTCATAATATTGAATACGAAGTTTTCCTGACAGAAGGCATTGGGGACGCAAGAACCGCGGCAAGGCGTCTGACAGACAGCCATGATGAGCCAAGATATATCATCGCCGTGGGCGGGGACGGAACCATGAATGAGGTTCTGGACGGTGTGTCTTTCCATGGGCCTTTAAGTCTGGGCTACATCCCGGCCGGCTCCGGCAACGACCTGGCCAGGAGTCTTCGCATGCCCGGACGCACCATAAAGTGTCTTAAGAAACAGCTGGCCCCCCGGCATTTCACCATGATTGATTACGGAGTCCTTACCTATGGAAACCAGGAGGTATCCCACCGCCGGTTTCTGGTCAGCGCCGGAATCGGATTTGACGCGGCAGTCTGTCAGGATGCCCTGTCTTCCAGATGCCGCCAGCGTTTAAATCGTTTGGGTATGGGGAAACTTTCTTATATACTCATAGGTATACACCAGTTTTTTAAATGTAAATCCTGCAAAGGGTACATTTTACTGGACGGGGTAAAAAAGGTGGAGTTCAACAACATCCTTTTCATATCCTGTCACATACAGCCCTCAGAGGGCGGCGGCTTCCTCTTTGCCCCCAGGGCAGACGGAAGCGACGGAAAATTAAACATCTGCGTCATGAGCCACGGCACCAGGACAAAGCTGATACCTGTCCTGCTGTCAGCCCTCATAGGAAGGCGCCGGCCCAAAGGTGTCAGAACCTACGAGTGCAGGGAAGTATCCATCCACACGGAAGCAGCCCTGCCCGTCCATGCAGACGGAGAAAGCTGCGGCTTTCAGACCGACATCCAAGCCAGCTGCATAGCCAGGAAGGTAAGGATGATGATATGACGCGGGCAACGAGCGCAGCGCAGTCACGGTGTGCATGGCGGAGTAGCGCAGACGCAGTAAAAAAGGAGACACAATGAGAATCGGACAAGGATACGATGTTCACAAATTAGTACAAGGCCGGGACCTAATCTTAGGCGGCGTCAATATCCCATATGAAAAAGGCCTCTTAGGACATTCCGACGCGGACGTTCTGGTCCACGCGGTGATGGATGCCCTGTTGGGGGCGGCTGCCCTGGGAGACATCGGACAGCATTTCCCGGACACGGATCCGGCATATAAAGGTATTTCCAGCATAGAACTGTTAAAGAAGGTAGGAGAACTTCTGGACGGGGAAGGGTACGTGGTTGAGAATATAGACGCCACCATCATAGCCCAGCGTCCCAAGCTGGCTCAATTCAGGCCGCAGATGGCGGCAAACATAGCAGACGCCCTCCATCTGGACGTGTCCAGGGTAAGCGTCAAGGCCACTACTGAGGAAGGGCTTGGATTTACAGGAACCGGGGAAGGAATCTCTTCTCAGGCAATTACCTTATTGACGGAAACAGCAGATTACTGCTATGATAGTAAGATAATGGAAGGCGGCTGTGGAGGCTGTCCTGGCTGCAGCCGGGCGAAGGAAGAATAAGACGGGATTAAACACGTTCTGACACAGCTGACCGGGTATGTTCCAGACATGCCGCAAGAGATTCATTTGAGGAGAATAAGAGTATGAAGATATTTAACACACTGAGCAGAAAAAAAGAGGAATTCGTTCCGCTGACCCCGGGGGAGGTCAAGATGTACGTCTGCGGCCCTACGGTGTATAATTTCATCCATATAGGAAACGCCAGGCCCATGATTGTATTTGACACGGTACGCAGGTATTTTGAGTATAAGGGTTACGACGTGCGCTATGTGTCCAATTTCACGGATGTGGATGACAAAATCATAAAAAAGGCAATTGAGGAAGGTGTGGACGCTGACACCGTGTCCCGCCGGTACATTGAGGAGTGCAAAAAGGACATGGCAGCCATGAATGTAAAGCCTGCCACGGTCCATCCTCAGGCAACCCAGGAAATCTGCGGCATGCTGGAGATGATACAGACCCTTATCGACAAGAACCACGCCTATGTGGCCGGGGACGGGACCGTGTACTTCAGGACAGGTTCCTTTAAGGAATACGGAAAGCTGTCCCATAAGAACCTGGATGAGCTTCAGTCAGGATTCCGTGAAATCAAGGTCACCGGCGAGGAAGGCAAGGAAGACCCCAATGATTTCGTGCTCTGGAAGCCTAAGAAGGAAGGGGAGCCTTTCTGGGAGTCGCCGTGGTGCGACGGACGTCCGGGCTGGCATATTGAGTGCTCCGTTATGTCCAAACGCTACCTGGGCGAGCAGATTGATATTCATGCCGGCGGCGAGGACCTGATATTCCCTCACCATGAGAACGAGATTGCCCAGAGCGAGTGCGCTAACGACAAGAACTTTGCCACATACTGGATGCACAACGCATTCCTTAATATTGATAATAAGAAAATGTCCAAATCCCTGGGAAATTTCTTTACAGTAAGGGAAATTAGTGAAAAATACGACCTGCAGGTACTGCGCTTTTTCATGCTCAGCGCCCATTACCGCAGCCCCCTTAACTTCAGCGCCGACCTGATGGAGGCTTCCAAGAACGGCCTGGAGCGTATCCTGACCTGTGTGGAGAAGTTAAGGGATCTGGAGGCAAAGGCTTCCCACAGCCCCAAGACTGCCGGGGAGCAGGCAACTATGGAAGAGGCAGATAAGCTGCGGGGCAAGTATGAGGAGGCCATGGATGATGACTTCAACACCGCGGACGCTATTTCAGCCATATTTGAACTGGTAAAGCTGGCAAATACCACTGCTGATGAATCCGGCACCAGGGAATTCGTATCTTATATGAAGACAATGATAGAAGAACTGTGCGATGTACTGGGCATTATCACGGAGAAAAAGGAAGAAGTGCTGGACAGCGAGATCGAAGAGATGATTGAAGCCAGACAGCAGGCCAGGAAAGATAGGAATTTTGCGCTGGCGGATGAAATCCGCGGAAAGCTTCTGGATATGGGAATTGTATTAGAGGATACCAGAGAGGGCGTAAAGTGGAAGAGAGCGTAACCATTCAGGAATTTCTCACATATTATAGACAGTGCATGAGGCTTGAACCAGTGGATGAGAATTCTTACTCTCCACTGGTTCTGGCCTATATTGGAGATTCGGTGTATGAGGTTATCATACGCACAAAGGTGATAAACCGGGGCAGCATGCAGGTGAATAAAATGCATAAGCAGAGCTCGGAGCTTGTAAAGGCCGGGACACAGGCAGAGCTTATAAAGGCCATCGAGGACATGCTTACCCAGGAGGAACATGCCGTGTTCAAGCGGGGGCGCAATGCAAAATCAGCCACATCAGCCAAGAACGCTTCTGTCATTGATTACCGCATGGCCACAGGAATGGAAGCCCTGGTAGGGTGGCTGTTCCTGAGGCAGGAATACAACAGGCTGGTATATCTGATAAGCCAGGGACTTGAGAAGCTGGGCAGGATGCCGGACCCGGAAGGAGATAAGACATGAGATACGAAGAACTTACCATAGAGGGGCGCAATGCCGTGCTGGAGGCATTCCGGTCCGGCAAGACCATCGACAAGCTGTTTGTCCTGGACGGCTGTCAGGACGGTCCGGTGCGCACTATCCTGAGAGAAGCCAGGAAATATGATACCATCATTAATTATGTGCCGAAGGAGAGGCTGGACCAGATATCCGAGACAGGAAAGCATCAGGGCGTTATTGCCTATGCTGCTGCCTATGAGTACGCAGAGGTGGAAGATATGCTGAAGGCCGCAGAGGAAAAGGGAGAGCCGCCCTTCCTCATACTGTTAGACGGCATAGAGGATCCCCACAACCTGGGAGCCATCATCCGTACAGCCAACCTGGCAGGGGCCCACGGCGTCATTATTCCCAAACGCCGTGCCGTGGGACTGACAGCCACCGTGGCAAAGACATCGGCAGGAGCCTTAAACTATACGCCGGTAGCCAAGGTCACAAATCTGACGGCCACCATGGAAGATTTGAAGAAAAAGGGCATGTGGTTTGTCTGCGCCGATATGGGCGGAGAGCTTATGTATAAGATGAACCTGAAGGGTTCCATCGGACTGGTGGTGGGAAATGAAGGGGAAGGGGTCGGAAAGCTGGTGCGCGAGCACTGTGATATGGTTGCGTCCATTCCCATGAAGGGGGATATTGATTCCCTGAATGCATCGGTTGCGGCAGGCGTGCTGGCCTATGAGATTGTAAGGCAGCGCCTGGAGATGTAGTCCTTTTAGAGATAAAGGAGTGATAACGATATGAAGACAGCATATAAACCTGTTGTAAAGCTTGCGGCGGCAGCGGCAGCGGCTTTTTTTGCCGTCAGCAGTATCCAGGTACCGGTGACGGCCCTGGCCTACACAAAGCCTGCCGGAAGTCATGTACTGACTCCCATTGCTTCCGGGGTCACTACATACAGCAATGAGAAGGCTACCCTGGACGCATCCAATGTGTCGGAGGGTTATATTATGGTAAAGTACACGGGAAGCGTGGGCAAGATTAAGGTCCAGATTACAAAAAGCGGTTCCGAGACATATACATATGATTTGAGCAGCAGCGGCGTATACGAGGTGTTCCCTCTGTCTGAGGGCAGCGGCAGCTACTCGGTGAAGGTGTTTGAAAATATCCAGGGAAACCAGTATTCCCAGGCCTTCAGCCAGAATGTAAATGCCACCATAACCAATCAGTTCGGACCATTCCTGTACCCCAACCAGTATGTGAACTTTAACGCTGCCAGCGCAGCGGTGCAGACAGGTGCATCCGTGGCTGCCAGCGCAACGGATCAGTTGGGAGTGGTGTCAAACGTATATAACTATGTAATCAACAATGTCACCTATGATACGGCCAAGGCAAGTTCGGTCCAGTCCGGCTATCTGCCCAATGTGGATGTGGTTCTGGCGCAGAAAAAGGGAATCTGTTTTGACTACGCTGCCCTTATGACAGCCATGCTCAGGTCCCAGGACATTCCCACCAAGCTGGTGGTGGGCTATACGGGGAATCTGTATCACGCGTGGATTAACGTATATCTGGAAGGCCAGGGATGGGTGGATAATATCATCTATTTTGACGGCAACAGCTGGAAACTGATGGACCCCACCTTTGCGTCCTCCAGCGGTCAGAGCCAGGAAATCATGCAGTACATTGGAAACGGCTCTAACTACAGGGCAAAATACAGCTATTAAGGGGAGGCAAAAGAGATGGCGAAAAAGGGAGAGGCTTATTACCGGTATTCCTATGAGGAGCTGTCGGCGTTCTGCCTGCAGATATCTCTGCTGCTGGAAGCAGCTGTTCCGTTAGAGGAAGGGCTGGCCATTATGGCTGAGGATGCAGCCTCGCAGGGCGAGAAGGATATGCTTTTGTACATGGCTGAGGGTGTGGAGCTGGGAGACCCCTTCTTCAAGGTTATGGAGGATACGGGTGTATTCCCGGCTTATGTGGTGCGTATGGCCAAGCTGGGACAGCAGACAGGAACCATGGACCAGATGATGAAATCGCTGTCCGATTACTATGAGAAGGAATACCGGCTCTTGCGGGCCATAAAGAATGCGGTCACATATCCTGTGATGATGGTGGTAATGCTTTTGGTGGTCCTCTTTGTGCTGTTTTCCAAGGTCATGCCTGTGTTTAACAAGGTATATGAGCAGCTGGGGGCCCAAATGCCGCCTGTGGCAGCCTCGGCCATGAGGCTGGGAGGCTGGTTAAGCGGCGCAGCCCTTATTGCGGGGGCTGTGCTGGCCATGGCATTGTGCGGGATCTGGACAGCCTCCAAATTCGGCAAACGCTTTGCCCTGGTGGAGCGTTTTGTGAATTTTGTGAAGGGACGCAGCAAGATTGCCCTGGCAGTGGCCAACCGGCGGTTTACCGCTGTGCTGGCCCTGACCTTAAAGAGCGGTATGGAGCTGGAAAAGGGTATGGACCTTGCAAAGGAGCTGGTTGAGAATGAAAGCGTGGCAGTCCGCATCGGGAAATGCTCGGAACAGCTTCAGATGGGTGAGAGCTACTACCAGGCCATGAAGGATACCGGCCTGTTTTCCGGTTTTTATGTACAGATGATTAAGGTGGGAACCAGAAGCGGCCATCTGGACAGCGTTATGGATGAGATATCCCAGGATTATGAGGAGATGGCTGATACTGCCATTGACGATATGATAGCCAGGTTTGAACCGACCATTGTGGCAGTCCTGGCTGTATCAGTGGGACTTGTCCTTTTGTCCGTCATGCTTCCTCTGGTGGGCGTATTGTCCGCTATCGGATAACAGTTAGGAGGCAGTAAATGAAGGTTAAGTCTGAGAAAAAAGAGAAGAGCCAGGCACTGGGGTACATACTGTCCCTGGCAGCCATGGCGGCCATGGTGGCATTATTTGCTGCCGCTGTGCTGAATTTTTCGGGCAGGACAGGCGCAAGGGAGGAGGAGACTCTCAGGAAGGCAGTGGCAAGGGCTTCGGTCCAGTGCTATGCCATTGAGGGCCGTTATCCGCCCAGCGTGGAATATCTGGAGGAGAATTACGCGGTCCAGATTAACAGAAAGAAATACAATGTGTTTTACGATGGTTTCGCGTCCAATGTGATGCCGGAAATTACCATCATACCCATAGACGAGTAGGGGGCATACAGTTATGAATCGGAAAACAGACAAGAAGGGAAATGCCGTTAGCGTGCTTTTTACCATGCTGTTGTTTCTGGTATTTGTGCTGTGTGCCCTTTTCACAGTGCTGATTGGCAGCCGGGTATATGAAAATATCAATGTGCGCAGCGATGCCAATTATACAGGCAACACAGCCCTCAGCTACATTGCCAACAAGGTGCGCCAGGGCGACCGGGCCGGGATGGTAAATGTGGCGGATGTGGATGGAATCCAGGTGCTGGAGATGAAACAGGAGATAGGGGATTCAGAATACGTCACATGGATTTACTGGGACGATGGAAGCATCCGGGAGCTGTTTACAGACACATCCAGCGGTCTGGGGCTTGCGGACGGTCTGGAGATTTTAGAATGCCGGGGCCTGAAGCTTTCTAAGGACGGCAGACTGCTGCGTATAGAGACCGTGGGAGAGGGCGGCGGAAGCCTGGAGCTTTCTCTGCGGAGCGGAGGACTTGAGACGGATGAATAGAAAAAGCGGGTCCGGTTCAGGGCCATTTTTAATGGAAATGCTGGTGGTGGTGGGGTTTTTCATCATCTGCGCCAGTATCTGTGTTCTGGTGTTTGTGAAGGCTGACAACATAAGCAAAGACGCCCGGGACATAAATCAGGCGGTGCTTAAGGCACAGAGCCTGGCAGAAGAGCTTAAGGCGGGGCAGGCTCTGCGGTGGTCAGAGATGCTGCCGGACCGAAACATATGGGAACACCTGGCAGATGCCGATGGGGGAAACCAGGAACAGGTTCAGTGGAACCAGGAGCTGGTACAGAGCGAAGGCTACGAAGGAATCCATACCATGTACTGGAACAGCAGCTGGGAGGAAACCGAACCTGACAGTGAACCCGCCTTTTTGGGGGTTATATACACCGGAACAGTGGATAAGATGGAGCGGGCGGACATACTTATCATGCGCTACGGCAGAGGGGCTAATAAGGGAAAGATGCTGTACCGGCTTCAGACAGAGACCTATGCCGGCTCCTAAAGCTGTGTACCGCCGGATTTGGGGAAAATGAAACACGGAAAGGAAAGACAGATGGCAGGAGAGGCATCCAGGAATAAAGTGAATATAGGGGCGTCGTCCCTGATTCTTATTTTCATCGTTCTGTGCATGGCAACCTTTGGACTGCTGTCCTTAAGTAGCGCCCAGGGCGATTTAAAGCTGGCCGGGCGCAATGGGGAGGCGGTCCGGGCCTATTATGAGGCGGACAGCAGGGGGCAGCAGTGGCTTAAAGAAGTGGACCAGGTCCTGACAGAGGAAATGGGGGAGGGAAAGGATTCCACCCAGTGCAGCCTGGATATCAAGGACAGGCTGGGAGAGCTTTACGACAGGGAAACCGGACTTATTTCCACGGACATTCCCATGGACAGGGGACAGTCCCTGCGCATTGAGCTGGTTCTCATGTGCGGGGAAAAGCATTACGATATAAAATCATGGTATGTATATGCCAGTGATGAGTATGAAATAGATAATTCTATGCCTGTGTGGGGCGGAGCAGCCCCATCCCAGGAATAAAACAGAGGCAAAAGGAGCAAAACAGATGAATGTGATGGAATTGCTTACATCGGCCGTGGAGAAGAATGCGGCTGACATATTTCTTATACCAGGCATGCCCTTCTCCTATAAGATTGGCGGCCGGATTATCTATCAGGGTGACAACCGGATCATGCCCGATGAGATGGACAAGATGATTACCGAGATATACGGCCTGGCAAAGAACCGGGGCATGGATAAGGTCCAGTCCCATGGAGATGATGATTTTTCCTTTGCCATACCGGGGGTATCGCGTTTCAGGGCCAGTGTGTTCCGCCAGAGGGGTTCCCTGGCAGGAATCATCCGGGTGGTGCGTTTTGAACTGCCGGATGCCGGACAGCTCCATCTGCCGGACAGCATCATCGGCGTATCCAGGCTTACCAAGGGAATGGTCCTGGTGACCGGACCCGCAGGCAGCGGTAAAAGCACAACCCTGGCCTGTATTATTGACGAAATCAACAGCACCAGAAACGCCCATGTCATCACACTGGAGGACCCCATCGAATACCTGCACAGACATAAACAGAGCGTGGTGACCCAGAGGGAGATTGTTACGGATACGGACAGCTATGTCACAGGCCTGAGGGCGTCCCTGCGCCAGGCGCCGGATGTTATCTTGTTAGGTGAAATGAGAGATTATGAGACGATCAGTATAGCCATGACAGCAGCGGAGACAGGGCATCTGATTCTCTCCACCCTTCATACTGTGGGAGCAGCCAATACCATTGACCGTGTGATTGATGCATTTCCGCCAAACCAGCAGCAGCAGATAAGGACCCAGCTGGCCATGGTGCTGGATGCGGTTATATCCCAGCAGCTCATACCCACTGTGGACGGCGGGGTGCAGCCTGCCTTTGAAATTATGTTTTTAAACAATGCAATCCGCAATATGATACGGGAATCCAAGATTCACCAGATAGACGGAATCATTGCCACCTCCCAGGAGGAAGGCATGATATCCATGGACAACAGCCTTATTAAATTATACCGTGACGGGGTGATTTCACGTGAAAATGCGATAGCTTACAGCAGCAACAGCGAGCTCATGGAAAAGAAACTGGCCAGGTAGCCGCCGGACCTGCCGGAGGTTCTGGAAAAACCAACTGGGAATCCTGCCGGAATAAGACGCAGGTTTTCCAGATATACTAAGGTTATGAACAGCAGACCGGGACGGTGGGAAAGGAGCAGCACGTGAGAGCAGATAAGAGGAAAGTGGTAATCGTAGGAACTGGAATGGTGGGCATGAGCTATGCCTATTGTCTTCTGAATCAATCGGTGTGTGATGAGCTGGTGCTCATTGATGTAAATAAAAAGAGGGCCGAGGGGGAGGCGATGGATTTAAACCATGGCCTGGCATTTGCCAATTCCAGCATGACAATATATGCAGGGGAGTACGACGACTGCAGTGACGCGGATATTGTGGTCATATGTGCCGGTGTGGCCCAGAAGCAGGGTGAAACCCGGCTGGATCTTCTGAAAAGGAATGCTGAGGTATTCCGCTCCATCATTGAGCCGGTTACCTCATCGGGCTTTAACGGCCTGTTTCTGGTGGCAACCAATCCGGTTGATATCATGACCAGGATAACCTGTACCCTGTCAGGCTTTAATCCGAGACGGGTACTGGGAACAGGAACAGCCCTGGACACAGCCAGGCTCAGATACCTGTTAGGCGATTATCTGAAGGCGGATCCCAGAAATGTCCATGCCTATGTCATGGGAGAGCATGGAGACAGCGAGTTTGTGCCGTGGAGCCAGGCGCTGCTGGCCACCAAGCCCATACTGGAACTGTGCGGGGAAAACGGGGAAGCGGTATGCCGGCAGCGGTTTGATGAAATCGAGGAAGAGGTCCGCACGGCCGCTTACAAAATCATAGAGGCCAAGAGTGCCACTTATTATGGCATTGGCATGGCCCTTACCAGAATAACCAAGGCCATTCTGGGGGATGAGCACAGCGTACTTACCGTATCCGCCATGCTGCGGGGAGAGTACGGTCAGATGGACGTATTTGCCGGCGTTCCCTGTATTATCAACCAGAACGGTGTACAGAGGGTCCTGCCCCTGTCCCTGACACCGGAGGAGCTGGAGAAGCTGGGCCGCTCCTGTGATACGCTGCGGGAAGGGTATGACGGTATTTTCTGATATTTGGAAAAGAGTTGATTGAGGATTCGGTTTTTAGAATCTTTTGGGAAGCCGCCGCACAGACTGCTGCTCACGATTGCCAGAGAGGCTTGCGGGAGCAGCGGTTTGCGTGGGCGGGGATAGAAGGCAAGAAAGAGAAGGCAAGAAAGAGCCGTTGGTGAATTGTTTAAAAAATATGAAAATTATTGTTGACAAAACCATGCGGCCATGATAATATATACAAGGTTCGCGAGAGCGTACCAAAACAGAATAAGCTGCTGTGGCTCAGTCGGTAGAGCGTCGCATTGGTAGTGCGGAGGTCACGGGTCCGATTCCCGTCAGCAGCTTTTCCATAAAACCTTGTAGATACGGGAAAAACAACGTATTTACAAGGTTTTTTCATGTTTTTAAACATCACTTCCTCTGCTTATCACGGAGGAATATACTATAATTTTTATGATATATGCAACACGATGCAACACGAAAAATATGCCGTTTTATTACATACTGTTCAATTTTTCAAAGTGCTTATTAATTTTTTTATTTTGCCGGACGGTTTCAGAGTCAATTGCATTTCTGTATACGGTTTTCATAATATTATCGCTGGCCCATCCTCCCCGCTGCAGAATATATTGGTCCGGTATCCCTATAGCGTGCATAATGGATGCGGCATAATGCCGTAGGTCGTGAAAGCGGAAATGGGGTATGTCAATCTTTTTGAGTACTCGCCCGAATCGGTGTGTGATGTAATCCGGGTTCATATCAACCAGCTTTCCTTTTTTTTCAGATATCCGGTCAATTACAAATGCTGGCATTTCTACATCCCGTGTACTATCATCCGTCTTTGGCTGTTTGATGTACCATTGATTGTCTGGCCCCTTGACCATATTATCTCTTACATGGATAATTTTTCCATCCACGTCCTTATCGGTTAGAGCGCTTATCTCCCCTCTCCTAAGTGGACCAAACGCAGCCAGTAATACAGCTATCTCCAAATCAGTGCCTTTAATAGCGTCCAGCAACTTTTTAATATCATTGTCATTTGGGCAATATAAGTTAGGACGTTTTTTCTGCGGCAGTTTAACGTTTAAAGTTAATTCGGGTGCAAACATTTCCAGCGTTGGAGATAACAGACCATAGGCATTTCTCACCGTCTTTGGAGATAATTTTTTTGCAGCTAAATTACTTACCCATATTTGTACAGCTGGACTTGTCAGTTCAGAAAGCTTTTTTTGGCCAAATGCGCCGCCGAAATACTGTCTTTGTAGACCAGTGTACCCTCTAAGCGTAGAAGGGCTTAAAACACCGCTCTTGGCGCTTAAATAGCGTTCAATAGCATCATTAACTGTAATATCTTCTTCGTCCTCTTCCGGTACGTTGTATTGTTCTATGGGCTTGTCCTTCATATCTAATTTCCATCTAGCTGCCATTTCTTGTGCGATTTTTCGTGATGGGGCAACAAAACTTTTGTAATGTCGTTTACCTTTTTCATCCGTATATAAGTATAATTGTACGCGGATATTTTTGGATGGTAGTTCTCCTTTTTTCTTTTTCGGGGCTTTTGTAGTCACTTCTCTTTCCTCCTTCAATTGATTTTCCTAAAAATAGGTATAAAAAATACAGCTCCGCAAATATCTTGCAAAGCCGCCCCGAAGATGGTACAATATAGGTGCGAATTATAGTGCATATCTTCGGGTATGTAGGCCGGTTCCTGTTGGCGCAGGGGCCGGTTCTTTATATACCATGAAACATCTGTTGTACTTGGTCTAATGCATTATTCATTTCTGCAACTGCATTTTTATATGCCATGTATCTCCAGTAAATGATTAAAGCATAAATGGCTACTACCATAATTGTAAAAATTATTCTATCAGCCAAAGAACGCTTTTTATAACACCATAACAATGCAAGTCCAAAGGGAGCAAAACAAAAAAAAGTGAGTAATCCTATGAAAATATTTTTTTTATAAAATGGGTCTTGGTTAGAATCATGTTCTATGATATCTAAATTAGGACATTTTTCTTGAATATAATCAATTGCTCGCTGCATTGGCTCATTGCTTTTTTTGGAAAACGTAAAGCGTTTTATTTTTCCATATTGGAGGTAGAAATCTATGTATCCACCTTCTGTGGCAGAACGAAATTCATATTCGATTTTTGATATATCATCATATTTTATTTTAGTTTTATTTCCAATAATATCGATAATATTTATTTCTTTTTTACCAACATAGAGTTTTCCCCAATCACCTTTTATACTCATAAAAAACCACCAGCCTTGTTATTGATGTTTTATATAATGATATTGGATTGTATACATAAGCTATCACCATTCTTTAAAATCAAAGAGCTTTTCTTTGTATCCTGTTAGACTAGCAAGCTGTTCTTTGTTTAATCCTGGATTTTCAATGATAATTTTATCTGATATTAATAGCTCAGCAGCAAATATATTGGCCTCTTTCTCCGGTTTGGCAAGATTAAATAAAGTACCACCAAAAAACATGCATTCACTTCCTTTATGTAATATTCCATGACCAACTTCGTGAGCTAAGACTATATCAATGTATTTTTTATCTGTTATTCTCGAATTAATACATATGCATGGTACTCCTTCATACTCGATGTAGTAACCTGAATATTTCCCCAAGTCATTTTTTTGTATAATCATGTCTAAATAGTCTGCAATTTCAAATGGATTTCTGGTATTGTATTTTTCGACCAGTTTCAAAACGGTATCTTTAATAATCTCCAAATTGCTACTCTCCAAAGCCATCATGCTTTTTTTTGATAATAGCTGCCCTGCAAAGTGATAATAGCGAGTCTCTTAATAATTTGTCCTCATCTTCATCCCCTGAATAATCCTCTCCATTAAACCTCAGGACAACTGTTTCTTTGTTCCTTATGCGGTCCATAATTTTGTCAACATCAGTAATAACATTAAGCTCTTCTGATTCAGAAAGAGTGGGCTTCTTTGCTTCTGGGGATTCCTCCTTCCCAGTCATTAGATAGTCAATAGTGACTCCAAAGTAATTTGCAATTATTCTTCCTATTTCTGGCCCCACAAGCGAATGCTTTTTTTTCCAAGTGTAGATTGTTGATTGGGATACGCCTGTGTCTTTACAGAATTTATAAGCCGTTATCCCAAACTTTTTCAGAAGTAGTTCAAAAACTTCGTACATTGTTACCCCTTTCTTTGTATTTTAAAAATACATCGAAAAAACACAATAAAAAGTATTGACTACCTCGGTGTATAGTGGTATAGTATATCTATACAGCGGTAGAACGATGTAAAATCAATGCCATTGTATTGGTTTAGTGATGTACCTCGTCTGGTAAACTTAGTATATCACTAAACCGAAGTAAACGCAAGTATTATTTAGGAGGTGAGGCTAATATTCAAAAAAATTATTGAGCATTACAGGAATATGAGCAGAGAACAGCGGAAAGAGTGCATACAAACCTCGGTCATAGCTGCTGTGACAACCATTGTAATACGTTTATTACTATATTGGTTAGGATGGTCACAATTATAGGACAAAGTACAGAATCAAACCTATGTTCCGAATGATAATTGATGTACTCATATCCAATGCTATGAACTCTGTAGTATTCCGTAGGACGTGGGCGTCCGTTTTCGGTTAGGATGTTTTCAATTAAAGATTTTTTGACGAGAACTTTGTAATGCTTGTGAGAATCTATATCAATTATACGAACCCGTTTTCTGATTCTGATATGGGTCAATGCAATTTTATCGCAAAAAGAAATATGAATTGTACTTACATCAATAGCCATATGGTAAACCTCGTTTTTATCTGATTATATGGCTAAACCATGCAAAACGCAAGAAAGGAAGTGATAAATTGTCGAAAATGTATACCTGCGAACAGGTAGCTGATAGATACGCTGTACAGGTCATTACTGTATGGGATTGGATTCGAAAAAAGAAACTATCAGCAATCAAGATTGGTAGGGAGTACCGTATAAGTGAAGATGATATAAAAGCGTTTGAGGATTCTCGGCGCACTACCAACAGTATTTCTTAGAGTAGGAGGTGATATAGATTGGAAAAAACAAATATATCAAAAATTATTGAATCTCTTTCTGGATTAAAACACCATGAGTGGAAGTCGATTGAATCGGCGGTAAATCGTGAATTTGACGCCATGTCAAACCGACTTGAACTCACGGATGTATCGAAGATTCAGAAAATGGTTCTCAACGAAATTATTCATTGACAATCTGAATCATTGACGGATGGATTCGATAAGTTTTTTCTTGATAAAAGATATTTACATGGTCATATTTACATAAATCTTGAACTTGCTCTTTGAAATATGTAATTGGCTCTGTTTCATCTATGAGTCCATCTGATGTGATGTCAGTCCAGTTTCCTAAAAGATTAGCATAAATGCGGTGCATAAAATCACTCCTTTCTATGTACTCGGCGCTGCAACGCCTGTACTTAAATTATAAAGGAGAGGGGTAGGAATGACAAGATTAAAGGAGGAAACATGGAAGAAATAATAAAATCGTATAAAGGTTTTAACAAGGATATGACCTGCAAAGATAAACAATATGAAGTAGGAAAGGATTACGAGGAAGATAAAGCCGTGGCTTGTGAATGCGGAATGCATGCGTGCGAATACCCACTTGATTGTTTTAAATATTATCCACCATCAAAATCTGTGTATTGTGAGGTAGAGCAGAGTGGAGATATAAGCAGACACGATGATGATAGTAAAATTGCATCAACAAAGATGCACATTGGTGCGCAACTGAATATTGCTGGAGTTGTAAATGCAGCAATCAAATATACCAAAGAAAAGGTTAAAACAACTTGTATAGAATCTAAAGCAGCAACAGCCGGGGACTACGGAGCAGCAACAGCCGGGGACTACGGAGCAGCAACAAGTCGTGGAAAATCATCAACAGGCGAAAACGGATTATCTGTTGCAAGAGGAAACGGGGTAAAAGCAAAAGGAGGGATAGGTTCGATTTTGGTTATTGCAGAAGAAGAAAATAGCTGTAAAATTTCCAACTGGAAAGCAGTAGTTGTTGATGGAGTAAACTTCAAAGCAGATACATGGTATACGCTTAAAGATGGAGAACTCATAGAAACGGAAGATTAGATTTATAAAATGCCCCGGCGGTGCTACGAACACCAACCGGAGCCGTAACCACATTAAATGCCCTAATGCGGATACAGGAATATTTTACCATTTTCTCCTGTATTACGCAAGCACAGGAGGAAAATATTTATGAACATTGAAAACCAGAAGGACAAGCCAACATGGGAAGGGCTGGAGCAGTATTTTGCTGTAGAGGTAATAGAGCAGAGCAAGAGGAATGCAAAGCATTGGTTTATAGCGTTCCTGGTAACGCTGGCGGCGCTGATAGGCACCAATGCTGCATGGCTTTATACTGCGGGTACATATGACTATGTTTCCCAGGATGGCACTGGACTGAACAACATCAACACAGGAACACAAGGAGATTTAGAGAATGGGACAGAGAGCCAGGATTAAGAAGAACGGCAAGAGCCGGGGAATCAAGAGGAAGAGAAGGAGATAAACGATGTACATCAATCCATTTTTAGCAGGAGTTGTTTGCACTGTTTTTGCAGAGATACTAATAATTATAGCAATAGCGATTTACCAGTATTTTAAGAGTTAATGGCGGTGTGTGGTACACAGGTCCAGGTTCGATTCCTGGCATAACCATGGTGGAAAGTAAGAGGGTGCCGGTTCGACTCCGGCCGCCGCCAACTTAACATTTAACTATGGAAAAGGAGAAACTATATGAAAGAGCAAGAAGCAATAGAATTACTAAAAGGTATGCAAAATCCATTACAGGATTATGCAGATATGATTGGTGCTCCGGCTTTTGCGTCTGGGCATAGATATGTATATCCAGAACCCGAAGACTATGCTATCGAAGAGGCAATAACTGTTTTGGAAGAAAAGAAGAGTCGAAGATGGATTCCAGTATCGGAACAGTTGCCGGATGAACCAAAATTTTTCCTTGTAACATTTGCAAAACAATTTGGAGGATACGATATTGAATACTGCTATTATGAATGCGAAAAATGGTTCATAGTTGCTGACGGTGATAATAGCGAAAATAAGGCATGGAGAGAAGAAATGAAAAGTGTTGTTGCATGGATGCCACTGCCGGAACCATACCGGCCAGAACCGGGGAAGAAGTGCTGAGTATTCAAATTAAGATTTTAAAAGGAGGTTGCAAAAATTATGTATAAAAGCGTATATGTAAAGACTCATGAATGTTTTGCAAAGGGAATTGATTGCAATGAATTCTATTTTTCCAACGTTGATATCGAAGATGAGGCAAATTTTTTAACATTATATGATAGAGACGGCACTTTAGCTTTTAAATGTCGCGTAACTGATATTGAGCGTTTTGCTAAGATGCAAGATTAGCAATTAAGGAGGAAGTAAGAGTGAAATCTAAGAAGCCGTCAGAATGGCAAAAGGACAGCATACGGCTACTGATAGAAGAAGCCAAAATAAGAAATAACTTTGATGATAATGAGCTGGCCTTGTATTTGGGGTTTTGCACAAGCTCGTTTAGAGAGCGTAAAGCCAACCCTCAAAAACTGACAATAGAAAAATTGCAGATACTTCTGCAATTGACCGGGAAGGAGATGAAATTTGTTGAAACAGCTTAAATACATACCTGTCGGAAAAACACACTTAAGCCCGCGGCAGAAAGACCGGATGATTATTCGCGGTTTAACCGCTGCGGTGATGGTCTTAAGCGGATTGCTGGTGATATGCATGGCGGTGATATTATGAGCCGCCGCCGCAATGGAACCAACCGGGCCGGGGCAATGATAAATGCTAGTCGGTACACCGGATATGGTAAGCCAATAAAAAAGGTCGTCAGCTTGACAGAGCTAAACGACCGGATACAAAAAATAACTCAGTCTGATTATATCAGAGATTATGGAGGTTTTCAAGATGGAAGAAAGAATGGTTGAAATTTCTGCTAATGAATATAGAAAGCTTATTGAGCTTGAAGGTCGGGTAAATGCAGCTTTGATTTTTTTGGATAACGATGAATATGCCAGTCGTAATGTGCTGGTCGGTATTTTGAGAGGTGTACCGGTTAAAGTTCCTAAGGATAAAACACATGATGAATAATTCTAAATGTGATTCTTGTGGATGTTTTCTTGACCCGAAACATTGGAAAGAATGTGATAAATGCCATCAGAGGGAACTTAAGCGAGTGAAAAAGGTAGAAAGAATGCAGGAGCCTATCAAATCAGAGGGTCAGAATTACACTTTATATTCAGATGGAGGACAAGTAGATGAACTTATATGAAATTGATACAGAAATATTGGGTTGCGTTGACATGGAAACAGGGGAAATCATAGACGATGGACGTCTGGACCGACTCCAGATGGAAAAGGAAAAGAAGATTGAGAATATAGCTTGCTGGTACAAAAATCTCAAAGCGGAGGAGGGTGCCATTGATTCTGAAATTAAAAATCTTAATGCAAGAAAAGTAGCCGCAGGTAATCAGGCCGAACGGCTTAAGGAATACTTATCTGGATATCTTGACGGTGAGAAGTTCAAAACGGCGAGAATTTCAATATCTTACCGTAAATCAGAATCGGTTGTGATTGAGGATACATCTAATATCCCTACAGAATACCTTGTTGCCAAGGAGCCGGAACCGAGCAAAACCAAAATTAAAGAAGCCATAAAAGGAGGTCTTACAGTTCCAGGGGCGCATATTGAACAGAAACAGAATATACAGATTAAGTAGGTGTTGTGTATGGAAAATCTTGACTTATACCAAAAGGTCCGTTCTGTTCCAGATAGCGCTAAGAAAACCATTAAGGGAGGTCGTACCAGCGGTATGACCGATATTAACCCTATGTGGCGCATAAAAGTCCTTACTGAGCAGTTCGGGCCATGTGGGATAGGATGGTACTACATCCCAACGAAGAAGTGGTTGGAAACATCGGGTAATGAGATAGCAGCTTTTGTGGATATCGAGTTATACGTAAAGGTTGATGGGGAATGGTCTAAACCAATACCAGGAAACGGCGGCAGCATGTTTGCATCAAAAGAGAAATCCGGCATATACGTTTCGGACGAATGTTATAAGATGGCAACCACAGATGCTATATCGGTTGCGTGTAAGCAGCTTGGAATTGGCGCTGATGTTTATTGGGATTCAGACCGGACAAAATACAGCAACGAACAAATTCCAGAATCAAAAAATGAAAAGAGTATTTCAAAAGAAAAGAAGCTAACCGAGGAGCAGGTAAATGATTTGATAGCAGAGTGTGAGAGGACTGGTAAACATTGGAGGGCCATCTGTTCTCTGTATGCTGTAGAAAAATTTAGTGATATGGTTGAATCTCAGTATAGAGATTGTATTAAAAGGTTCAAGTCCACCCCGGACAAACCCTCTAACGAGAATCCTGCCCCTCCAGATAATATGCAGGATAGTGGACTTCCCTGGAATTAAAGAGGTGTTTATATGCATGAGTCAGCGGATATAACAGCATACAAGCTGGTTCCTGAGGGGACATATTTGCAGATATTTATTCCTGGGAAGAATCTCATGGAACCGATTATTGAGAAGCACATGAATAGTTGCAGCATATGGCTTGACGATGGCAGACACATCAGTTCAGACCAGCGCCGAAAGATTTATGCCACGGTCAATGATATATCGGCTTATTCCGGGAATGTGCCGGAGGTCGAGAAAGAATGGCTTAAGTATTTACATATTAACCGGACCGGATGCGGATATTTTTCCCTGTCTGATTGTTCTATGGATACTGCCAGGGAATTTATTAATACTATGCTGGATTTTGCGCTGGAACAGGGAATACCGCTGCTGGATTTTGCACTTAACCGTACCGATGATATAGGACATTACCTGTATGCGTGTTTAAAGCTTCGTAAGTGTGCTATATGCGGTCGAGATGGAGAGATACATCATGTAGATACTATCGGCATGGGTAATGACCGGAGGAAGGTTGATGATTCGGAGTACCGGAAAATATGCTTATGCCGGCAGCACCATACAGAAGCGCATAGCATTGGTATGACAGCGTTTGAGGACAGATATAAGGTGTACGGAATCAAGTTTGATAATTAAAATTTCTGGGATAACCGGAGGAAAGTTATGATTGATAGGAAACATCCTTTTATTTTTAAAGTAAAATGGAGAGATTTTTATATTTTGTGGGTTTGGAAGTTTGCTTTAATATGGATTACCAAAGCCGAACATACAAATCCAAAGAAATACATAGAAATATGGAATGCAGAATATGGAAAAGCATTGGTATTCGGAAGATATGGAATCGGAATAGGTCATGCATTTAAGTTTAAGCCATAAAACTGACATTTTTGGTATCTATTCCCCTTGCGGGATGATACATACAACGGAAATGAGTACTGGTCAGAATGCTGATATGTCACGATATACTTTCTGACCCTGGGCCGGGACCTGTCAAACCTCCTTTACCCGGCCCGAAAGGAGGGATTATTTGAAGAATAAACGAACTGTTAGCGAAGAAGTTCAGGCAAGGGTATATAATGTGCTCCTTGTAGGAAAAGAGAATGCATTGAACCGAGATGAACTGGTATCTAAGACAGGAGAAGAAGATAGAGACATACGAACCGCGATTGAAATGTTAAGACACGATAAGGTGATTCTTACATTGTCGAAAGGGAAAGGTTACTATATACCTCCTGATGATGCACAAGGGCGGCAGGAAGCCTATAAATGGATTGAAAGCCAGAATAGCCGGATAGAGAGCATAAAGGCGGCAGAGCGTGGCGCACAGCTCTTTATAAAAAAAAATAAGAACACTAAAAGAAAAGATACCGGATTTCCTGGGCAATTGAGTATGTTTGGTGCAGGATTATGAGAGACAGTTTTGTAATGTATACAGCGAATATAGACCAAATATCACTGCTAAATATGGAGCAGAGAGGAAATCTGTTTACTGCTATCATGTTATATGCAGCAGACAAGGAACTTCCTCAGATGGATGGAATGACACAAATGGCTTTTAGCTTTATTAAGGCTCAGCTTGATAGAGATAATCAGAAGTACCAGAAGATGATAGAATCCAGAAGAGAAGCTGGGAAACTTGGAGGAAGGCCAAAAGGTAGTGCTTCTTCTGATAAACCGGAAGAAGCAAAAAAAGCAAATGGTTTTTTTGAAAAGCAAACAGAAGCAAAAAAACATGATAATGTAAATGATAATGATAATGTAAATGATAATGTAAATGATAATGTAAATGATAATGTAAAAGATAAAAAAAACTATTGTGTGCGTTTTGAGCAGATGTGGCAAGCGTACCCGAGAAAAAAAGAGAAAGCAGCGGCCTATAAGGCATATAAGGCGCGCTTATCTGATGGATTTTCAGAGGACGAGCTGGAAACAGCAGTTAAAAGATACGCTGATGATTGTAAAAGTATGCACACGGAAGAACGGTATATCAAACATGCGGCTACCTTTTTTGGCCCAAATACGCCGTTTGCGGATTACCTGAAAGGAGATGGAGATGGACCCATTGCAGGAAATGCTCAGCCGAATACAGAAGGAACGCAGACATACAACGATGACTACCTCGAAGGAGCCGGGGAAGGGTTTGATGGCTTCTGATGTCTGCCCCAAATGCCACGGCACCGGATGGATATACTGGTTTGATGACGAAGACCGGGAAAGCGGATATAGATGTGACTGTGGTTTGGTGGAACGACAGATTGCGAACAGGAAATTGGAATTTGCCAATATACCTGAGGCATTTAGAAACCTTGATATCCGTTCCTTCGACCTGGGGGTATACCGGAAGGATGAGAGCCGGAAGGTAATCAGGAATACCGGGGCAGCCATTAAATACTATCTGGATAACCTGGATGAAATGAAAGGCAACGGAATGGGACTGTACCTGTATTCCGGGACCAAGGGGTCAGGCAAGACACGAATGGCCGCAAGCATAGCAAACGAGATGGTCAGTACATACAGGATGCAGGTTAAGTTTGCCGGCTCTATGCAGATTATCAACGAGATTAAGGCCACATGGGATGATAAGGACAGAAGCGAGAGCGACCTGTTAAGAGCGTTATCCACTGTACAGGTCTTGGTGATAGATGATTTCGGAACGGAGATTCCAAAGGACTGGATTGGAGAACGGTTTTACAGCATCATCAATGGCCGGTACCAGGACAAGCTGATAACAATGTACACCAGCAATTTAAGCCTGCAGGACTTGCGATATGATGACAGGATAACCAATAGAATCAAGGAACGTACATTCCAGCTGCCATTCCCGGAAGAATCCGTTAGGGAACTGATAGCAGAGCAGAACCGGAAAGCGCTTATAGAAGGAATGAGAGGATAGGAGTGGAGAGTTGAAGGAAATACATAAAAAAATCCTGGTGTTTGTAAAGCAATACATGTTAGAGCATGATTATCCCCCCACAACCAGAGAAATAGGGGACGGGGTAGGATATACGTCAAGCTCTACTATCTGGGGATATCTGCGGGATATGAAAGAGATAGGGTTGATTGATTATGTGGATGAATGCCCTAGAACTATAACAATACCCGGAATGCATTACACATGCGATACCAAGGATAACATTCAGGCAAGGGGGAAGTGAATTGCCAGATAACAAAATGAAAAATCAATATAGCGAGAATTCGGAACGTCAAAGAATGGCAGCGATTAAGAAAATGGAGAAATACCCATCACCTATGACGAAAGCATTTCTCCGACCGGCATATGATAGGACTGAAATATGTCCTGATTTTTCTAGGCGTCCAAGTAATCAAAACACACATTTAGCGGAGGAGGAAGAGTGAATGAAGGGATATAGACCAAAGCTCGTAGAAGGGCGCGTAAGTGGCACTGGATGGCCGATAGATGGGCATGTGGTAGCGTTAACGCTATGGGATTATGACAACCATGAGAAATACCATCTGTTCAGCTGGCCGGATGAGTCGGATGATGTAATGATGCGGACCATGTACCAAACAGAAGAAGAGGCGGGCCTATGTCTGGCTGATAGTCTGGAAGATTTTGAACAGAAATGGAAATCAGAGGAATGGGAAGCGCAAGGCTCATTTTGCATTCCGTTTGATAAGGTGGAAGTCACCGATGTTATTTGGGAAGAAGAAAAGGAACATGATTACGGGGAGAGAGGGAGGGAAAAGTATGACAATTGACAAGCGAGAAGCCGTAGGTATATTGCAGGAACACATTAATACATACCGTTACCAAACTACAGATAAGGGATGGGCGCAAATGGTACGAACGGGAATTGTCGGAAACACGATACCTGACAAGATAGATTTTATAGCAGAGGCAGAGAGGCAGATACAGGCTTACGAGATGGCTATTAAAGCGCTGGAGAGCGGCGAGGCAGCGGAATTTGTGGACCGGTGTTACCTTGGCAGCCTATGCCCATACCAGATGCCCGTGTAATGCTTATAACACAGCAGCGCATACCGGTACCTGATTCGCAGGACCGAGACTGCGTAAAGATAGCTGGCGTGGCTCTGGTGTATGCACAACCAGTAAGACCAGCAGCGGATGTGCCTATGGAGAGATAATGGAGGACCATACGGCCAGGGGTTCCGGTCTGGCGCACATCCACTATATCGTTATTTTGTGGAGGAAAGGTATGTTAGAAGAGGATTTAAAAATATTAGAAAAGGCATTGGAAGGAATAGAGCTGACGGAAGAGGAAAACAGACTGGTGGAATGGATTGCCGGATGGGATTTATGGACAGTACGGCAGTTTAGACAGATTATAAAAAAATGTCGTGAGTCAGACAATTAAGATTTTGACGGAGATGAAAAATGAGAAAAGTAAAATATAAAGCTAATTATGGATACGCTGGTACTGATGTAGAGGATGAGCTGGAATATCCGGACGGGGTGACAGACGAAGAAATAGAAGAGGATATTAAAGAAATTGTCATGCAACGGATTGACTGGTATTGGGAACCAGTAAATTAAACATTTGAGAAAAGAAGGTGCCAGATGAGGAAAGTACAATGGTGTGTAAAATGTAAAAAGTATCATCGTTTTGATGATATAAACTGGAAATACAACTGGAAACAGAGAACATGGGAGTGTTTGAAAAATTAAGATTTTACAAAGAAAGAAGGTACTGTATGGCGTATGCAGAAAAAACAACAGTTCCTGTCGGCAAGAGCAGGATGGAAATTGAAGAACTGATTCGGAAACATGGCGCTGAGCAATTTGTTTCAGGATATTCAGGAGATAAAGTAATGATTGGATTCACGGCAGCTGGTCGGCAGGTTCGCTTTATCGTGACAGTTCGAGCTGGAAAAACGCAGAAAGATACTGAACAAATTGAACGTCAACGCTGGCGTGCGCTGCTGTTGGTAATTAAGGCAAAGTTTGAAGCTATTGAAAGTGGTGTGAGCTGTTTCGATGATGAATTTCTGGCACATATTGTATTACCCGATGGACAGACAGTGGGACAGTGGATGGCCCCGCAGATTGAAGTAGCATATCAGACTGGAGATATGCCTCCTATGCTGCCAATATTGGAAAATTAACATTTTCGGGAGAACCGGAGAAAGGAATATAAAATATGAATGGAACAGGAATTGTACGTAGAGTGGACTATTTGGGGCGGATAGTGCTGCCGAAGGAAATAAGGAGGAAGTTAGGAATAAACGAAGGAACACCTATGGAAATATATGCCTCAGCAGATAGCGTTACAATAAAAAAGTATTATCCAGAAAATGAATTATCAAGTATGGCTGCCAATCTTCAAGAAGCCGTAGACGACATGTGCGTTGACTTGGGACCTAAAAAGACCGGAGATATTCGGCGGCATATCCGTGAGATTCAGAATCTTTTAAAACAGGAAAACTGAAATAAGCAATATTAACATTTAGGAGGCCATAGATGAACAATTTTAAAGACGGAGATATCGTTAGGTGGTTTTTAAATCCGAGCGAGTATATTACTGGTGTGGTTGTTGAGGTATGTGGAGATGGAACCTATTGGGTGGAGCATAGTAACGGACAACAGCGGCATTACAAGGAAACAGAATTGGCTTTGCATAATCCGCAAAACTGACATTTGCGATACGAAGGGAGTACTTAATGGAAGAGTTGAAGCCATGTCCGTTTTGCGGAGAGAAGGCATATCTATATGTTAATAATGGAGTAAAGGTAATTTGCGGTACATGTAAGGCATCCACACAGGCGTTGACAGATGGATGGATTGGAAAGGCCCCTACTGGAAATGCAGTCGAATTTGTAATCGAGGCCTGGAACAGGAGGGCAGCAAATGAAAGTTAGAGATTGAAAGAATTGCGGAAGGAATCAATTTGCTGACATTTTCGATACGAAGGGAGATTAAAACATGTGGAAGATTATATTTACATACCCCGATGGTGTTAAGGTGAAACTGACTAACAGTTCCATTCCGATGGATAAGCGTCTTGCTAACAAGTATAATGATATCTACGGTTATAACTCGGATGGTGGAGTGTTCCAGCAGTATCCAAAGAAAAAGTACAGGCCCATAGCTATGGCTACTGTGGTGGACATCCTGAATGCTGATGGAGATTTAGAGAAAGAGATATTGATTGATGCGGATGATTAGGAGGCTGGCATGAGAAAGAAAGGCAGTAAGCAGTCCAAGGTCAGCCACATCGACCGCAGCAAGGCCCTGGCCGCCCAGGCCGACGAGGCCATCAAGGAGCGCATCCAAACGGCACCGGCCTATATGTACACCAGCCTGTGCCCGGTCCCGGAGCTGCGCCGGCCGTCCAAGGGAGTGATTGTACGTGGCATCAAGACCTGTGTACTATGACCTGTATGATTGTGGCCATTATGACGGCCGGTACAGAGCAGCGGAGCTGATGGTAATGCTGGGCATCCGGCACCGGCAGCAGATAGAGCATTACAGTGATGTGGGTATCCTGTACCAAAAGCGATATACCTTTGTGAGGGTGGAGGATGGGAAGGAGTCAGAACTGGCCGATGAGTGGAACCGGGTGACGCAAGTATTGAAGGGATGCGGGCACGATTTGGGCAGGATACCGATTGTGGTAAAACGAGTATAGATAAAACAAGCCGGGGGATTACCCCGGCAAATAAAAACGAAAGAAAAGAACATATGTGCGTGAAAGAAAATAAGCGGTGGACACCTGCCAAGATGCTACCACCGCTCTGATATTGCTTGAGTATATTATAGCTTACTCAAGCATGGTGAACAAGTGGAAAATAATACAATAAATGAGGGAGGATATAATATGCAGACAGCGATTAATACAGATGTTTTTATACGGCAGGTATTAAACACATTGGTAACTCAGATGGAGATGTGGGACGAGCTCAGACGGCAGAAAGAGGTCGAGGCGGCCCTGTACATGAATTTGATGAACAAGACCATCCTGTCAGAGTCGGAGGAGAGGCAGTTGCCGGCAGAGTATGTGGATGATACCCCTCGGGTGGTGGAGATGTTCCTGCAGTGCCTGAAATTGGAGAAGAGAACAGATGCCACTATCGTGAGCTACCGTGGCGAACTTAAATGTCTTTTCCAATTCCTGCGGAAGAACTACGCGGACGTGACAAGCAATGACATCAGGGCCTATCTGGCCTGGAGCAGACGGAGCACCACAACAAGGATAACACCCTTAACAATAAGATTCACGTCTTTCAGTCATTTTACAAATGGCTCATGAATGAGGATTTACTGGAAGATGGTGGTTGCCTCATGCGGAAACCCAAGAAGAATCCCATGGGTAAAGTCTATAAGATTAAAGAGGAGCAGCGTGTGAAGCGGGTGCTATCGGACGAGCAAGTGGAAATCATCCGGTGTGGCTGCCGGCACGTCAGGGATAGAGCCATTGTGGAGATATTGGTGGCTACAGGGATGCGTATATCAGAGCTGGTCGGATTAGATGTTGGTGACATAGACATCAGCCGGAAACGCTGCATTATCTACGGTAAGGGACGCAAGGAACGGCCAGCGTTCTTCACTCCACGCGCTATTGTACATCTGGAAGCATACCTGGAGTGGCGCCGGGCACTGCCAGATACCAGCGAGGCCCTGTTTATTAATTTTAGGAAAACTGGTGGTTTGTATGGCAGGGTGTGCACCTGCACCATACGCAAGATGCTCAAAGAGATAGTAGCCAGTGACCCGCGCTTGGAGGGATTAAATCTGCATCCGCATAGGTTCCGGGCGTATCTGGCTACATACATGGCTCGGCACGGGGCATCACTTAAGGACATAGCGGCGGTCCTGGGACACAGCAATGTCAATACAACCATGGAGTGTTATATCATTGAGGACCCAGAGGAGACACAGGCTGTACATGGCAAGTGCGCGGGGTAAGGAGGTTTTAAGAATGGCAGATAAGAGCATATTAAAACAATATGCAAGTATGATAAAAGAGGCAGAAGATGAAGAGCGTAGAATACGGAATTTAGAAGCAGAAATTAGGTCTATGCGGCCGCTTGATAGAGAAGTTACAGATGTTGTGACAAAAGGAAAACGAGGAAAGAAACCACTCGGAACCTGTGTGATTCGTGGAGAGAACGACCATTCGGCCATCAATCGGAAACGTGCCAGGCTTAGGGAGAGGAAAGCAAAAAAGGAGCTTCATGTATCCAGGATTGAAATGATGGTTGCCGATGCGGAAGAATATATTTACAGCATTGATGATAGCGAATTAAGACGTATTACAGAATTTTACTGTATTGACAGAAAAAACTGGGATGAAGTAGCCGAAGCAATGGGAGAGGGGTATACTGCTGAGGCTTGTAAACAAAAATTTTCCAGATTTATGCGCGTCAAGTAAAATTGTCACGTTTGTCACGCTGATATGTGATATAATTTAAAATGAGAAAAGTGTAAGCATTTAGGCATCCAGCAATGGGTGCCTTTTATATACCCAATTCCCGGCGCCTGAAACTTAGGGCGTCCGGGGCCTCCTAAAAAGGTTCTGGTAAACATGAAGAGACTTTCCCCCTGTTTGATTTTATGGTAAGATAGAAAGAAAAGTGAGGATGGTGATAACCATGGAAGAGGGGACGGTATTCACATGTAATAAAAATGAACATAAAAAATTGTATTCAAACGATTCAGAGAATATTTTTTATGAGGGATATTGTTTTCTAAAAACGGCAGAAAAAATACGCCATATGCAGTTTGAATACCAAGGGGAGATGGGGAACCTCATAGCACCGTATATAGTAAATCTTTCTTTTGCGGCCGAATTGTTTTTAAAAAGTCTGTTGGTATCCACAAGGGTACAGTTTAAGCCCACACATGATTTATATAAATTGTATTCGTTGATTAATGATGATGAGATAAAAGATAACATAAAAAGTGCTTGCTACAGATTAAAAGATATCGACAAGTCCGATATTGAATTTGAGAAGTCATTGAATGATATTCGTGAGGTGTTTGAATACTGGCGCTATGTGTATGAAAGAATGCATATAGCAACGGCTGTATCATTTATTAAAGATTTTGCATATGCAGTAATGATAGAAGCTGAAAAGCACAAGATTGAAAACGAACGGAAGGGATAGCTCAGGCTGTCTCTTTTTCTATACTTAAAACAGCCAGATAGGAAGGTGAGGTGATGGCAAACAATGAAAACCTAATACGTTTAAGCCCGAGCGAAGCCCGAGAGAATGGCAGAAAAGGCGGTAAGGCATCCGGTGAGGCCCGGAGGCGAAAGGCCGCCATGAGAGATACAATGAATCGGCTTTTGACTATGAAAGTTGAGGTTGAAGGCCTGTCTGATATATTACGTGCTGATGGGGGCGAAAGCACCTACGAGGAGATAATTACTATGGCTATGATAGAAAAGGCCATGCGCGGGGATGTGAAGGCTTTCATGGCCATCAAGGACGTGTTGGGACAGACTTCCAAATCTGAGACAGACCTGGAGGAACAGAAGATACGGATGGAGCAGCTAAAGGCTGACACAGAGCGGATGCGCAGGGAGACATCCCCGGATGAAGATGACGGTGTGGAGGTAGTGAACGATGCGCCAAAAGAAGCAGGTCAGGATATCGGAGATAGTGATACCGAAATACCTACCGATTTTTAACGATACAAGGCATAAGCACATCATACTCACATCCGGGCGCGCCGGCACGAAGTCCAGCTATGCAGCTGTCCGGGCTGACTATCAGCTAATCAGTGATAAGAACGGCTCCGTGGTTGTCCTGCGTAAGCATCACAACAAACTGCGTAAGACGGTGTATAAAGAGATGCTGAGGGGTATCAATCGCCTGGGTGTCAAAAAGAGCGCATTCAAGATTGGGAAGTCCCCTATGGAGATAACCTATAAAAAGTATGGTACCACGATGTACTTCGCCGGCTCCGATGGCATTGACGATACAAAGGGTATCATAGACGAGGATAAGCCCATCAAGCTGGTCATCTTGGACGAGTTGACCGAGTTTTTTGATGACGGAGAAGGTGAGGACGAGTTGGCAAACATTGAGGCGACCTTTATCCGCGGGAATCAAGGTGGTTTCCAGATGATATACTTGTATAACCCTCCGAAGAATCCGAATGCACCCATCAATAAGTGGTGCCGCAAGATGGAGCAGCGTGATGACTGCATTCATATACACACAGATTACAGGGATGTACCGCCGGATTGGCTGGGACAGGACCTGATTGATTCCGCTGAGGTCATGCGCCAGGCCGACGAAAAACAGTATCGCTGGGTCTGGCTGGGACAGAGCATAGGTGTGGATGAGGTTATCTATTACATGTTCTCCGACCGACATAAGGTCAAACCAGAAAAAGGTCATTACAGGGTTATTGGTATTGGTGGCGACTACGGGCAGCAGAATGCCACCACCTTCCAGGCATTTGGCCTGGATGAATATGAGCACAGGCTTACAGGTCTGGATGAGTATTTCCATTCCGGCCGGGAATCGGGAAAACAAAAAAGCCCTTCCGTATACGCAAAGGATTTCATTACGTTCACGGACCAACTGCATGAGACGTATGCCTGCAGTTATTTTTATTTATACCTGGACCCATCAGCAACGGGACTGGCCGAGGAAATCAAAAGGGAGGCCCGTGACTGCGATTACACTATATTGACGCGGAAGGCGGAAAACGATGTAAAACCTGGTATTTCCCGCGTACAGCTGCTCCTGGTGTTTGACATGTTGACCGTATCGCCACGGCAGCAGAATGCAATTGATGAATTCGGGACCTATGAGTATGACAAGAAGTCAATCGAACGCGGGAAGGAAGAACCTGTTAAAGTGGACGACCATTGTATGGACGCTATACGTTATCTGGTCATGGGAATGTGGAGTAAATTAAAACCCTATTTACCAGCAAAAGAGTACGATGAAACAGTTAGGAACCCATTGGACGAGGAGGATGAGGATGAATATATTTGAGTATTTCAAGAAAAAAGATATTGATACGGTTGACGCCTCATTCTATCGCAAGATTGCGGAATGGGACAGCTGGTACCGGAGTAATGTTAGAAAGTTTCATTTCTACCGCGTATATGGAGGGCAGGGGACCTGGACGAGATGCCGGCGGCACAGCCTGGGAATGGCAAAGAAGGTATGTGAGGACATGGCTGACCTGCTGCTGAATGAGCGTGTCAAGATTACCATAGGGGATGCTACGACAGATGCTTTTGTGCAGGATGTCCTGAGACAGAATAATTTCATGACCAAGGGGAATGAATACCAGGAACGCAAGGCGGCCAAAGGAACGGTTGCGTATGTGCCCTATCTGGCTGACGCGGAGGTGGATGACCAGGGGAACATCCTGAATGGTATAGTGAAAATTAACTATCTGGAGGCACCGAACATCTTTCCGTTATCCTGGGAGAATGGGAAAGTGATGGAGTGTGCTTTTGTATTCCCAAAGACCTGCCGGAGAAAGAAATACGCACAGATTCAATTCCATCGTTTGGAAGATGGCTTTTATGTGATTGAGAATACTGTGGTGGAGTGCACGACCGGAGCAGGAAAGGAGCTTACAAAAGATGAATGGTCACAGCTCCCGGTGTTTTCTGGCCTCGCTGAACGGATTGAGACGGGTTCTGATAAACCACAGTTCGTGGTTGACCGTCTGAACATTGTCAATAATGCAGACGAGGATGACAGTAATCCTATGGGGGTTGCGTTGTTTGCCAATGCGGTTGACACCCTGCGAAAGATTGACCTGACCTATGATTCTTACGCAAACGAGTTTGACCTGGGACGGAAACGTATATTTGTAGCCCCGGAGCTGTTGGACGATAAATACGGGAATCCTACATTTGATACCAGTGATACAGTATTTTACCGGCTGCCGGAGGATTATCTTAAGGACACCAACGAGGCCATTAAAGAAGTCAACATGGAACTGCGTGTGGATGCCCATAGCAAGGCCATAGACGACGACCTTAATTACCTGTCCGTTAAATGCGGTTTCGGTACTCAACGATACCGTTTTGTAAATGGGAGTGCCCAGACCGCGACGCAGGTCATATCCGAGAACAGTGACATGTACCGGTCCGTCCAGAAGCATGAGCTTATACTGGATGAGGTATTGAAAGAGCTTATCCGCATTATTATCCGCCTGGGGATTGCATCAAGGGTGGCAGGGCTTAATGAGGATACGGATATCACGATTGACTTTGATGATTCCATCATTGAGGATAAACAGACAGAGCGCAATGAGGACAGGAAGGATGTGTCCATGGGGGTAATGTCCCTCTCAGAATACCGCGCGAAGTGGTACGGAGAGACGGAGGAGAAGGCTGCCGCCAGGATACCGGAGCAGACAGGGGTGATACCATAAAATGAACCGGTCTTATGAGAGCCACATGACGGTAGGCGTGGAACGGAAGTTTCGTAACCTGGAGAACCGTATCATGGAGGACGTGGTGCGGCGGATTAAGAAAACAGGACAGATAACCTCTTCCGCAGATTACCAGTTGAACCGGTATTATATCCTTGGAAACAGCACCAAAGACATAGAGGACATTGTTAAGAGCGCTGTGGGTGATGACTACCCAGAGACATTTAAACTCTACGACGAAGTGGTTGAGAAGCAATACACCCGGTCAAGAGAGCTTTATGAGCAGGTCAATGAGGAATTTATCCCATATGAACAGAATGAGCAGCTACAGCAGCTTGTGAATGGCCTCATACAGCAGTCCAATGATGAACTGTATAACATCACCCGGTCCATGGGATTCATGGTGGATATGGGCGGAGGCAGGAAGGTATTTTCCCCGTTATCGGATTACTATAATCAGTATCTGGATAATGCCATTGTGGAAATTACTTCCGGCGCCTTTGATTACAATACGGTTATCCGCCGTGTGGTAGGCCAGATGACTAACTCAGGACTGCGCACTGTGGATTATGCCAGCGGATATTCCAGCCGGTGTGACGTGGCAGCACGCAGGGCCATCATGACAGGATTATCACAGCTGACTGGCCATATATCACAAACGAATGCACAGAAGCTCCACACGGAGTATTTTGAGATTGACTGGCACGCTGGTGCAAGGCCGTCCCATCGGACATGGCAGGGAAAGGTTTGGAGCTATCGGGAGCTGGTGACAGTGTGTGGTCTTGGGACTGTAACCGGCCTGCAGGGTGCAAACTGTTACCATGAGTATTATCCGTTCATTCCAGGTATATCTGAACGTCAGTTTAGCGATAAGTGGCTTGCAGAACAGAACCGCAAGGAGGATAGACAAAAAGTATTCAAAGGGAAAGAATATACTCTTTATGAAGCCACGCAGCGTCAGCGGTATCTGGAAACCAACATGAGGGCACAGCGCCAGAAAGTAAAGCTATTACAGCAGGCCGGCGCATCTCAGGATGATATCATGCTGGCGCGTTGCAAGTACCAGGCCCAACTGGATGAATACAAGGCGTTTTGTGAGCGGATGGGATTACAGGAACAACGGGAAAGAATCTATTATGATTTGCAAGGAAGGGTTGCGCCAGGAAGGAGGACTGCCAGGTGATTGAAGTAAAGGTAAGGCGAGATGGCCTGTCATTATCAGGACATGCCGGATATGGCCGGAGAGGCCAGTCAATCGTGTGTGCCGCCGTATCGTCCATCACGTTGACTATGATTGAGGGCCTGCGGGAGATAGCGGGTATCCGGCTGACTGAGACCGTGGAAAGCGGCAATGTATCAGTTAAATGGCAAAAGCTGAATGATACAGGCAAGGCATTGATTGATACATGGTTCTTGGGATTGTGCCATATCAATGCGCAATATAATTGTATACGATTTATATAGCATCTCATAAGGGGTGCTTTTATTATGTCCAAAACGTGATGACAAAAAAGCATCGGAACAGTTCACGCACTAAAAACGGAGGTTAAACATGAGAAAGAGATTATTTGATTTACAGCTTTTCGAGGACGGCGGCGGAAGCGGCTCTGAGGGAAACCAGGGGAATAATGCCGGTGATGAGGGAAACAAGGGAACCTATAGTTTTGAGCAGGCGGAGGAGATAGCCAATGCAAGGGCGCATCGTGCGGAGCAGGCAGCCCTTAAATCTTATTTCCAGCAGCAGGGTATGACCGAGGATGAGGTCAAGGCGGCCCTTGCTGATTATAAGACAAACAAGGAGAAGCAGAAACCAAATCTGTCCGCTATTGAGCAGGAAAGGGACAATGCATTAAAGGAACTGGAACAGGTGAAGAATTCCAACCTGCTGCGGGATAAGGGAGTAAAGCCGGATGACCTGGACTATGTGCTGTTCAAGGTTGGTAAGCTGGTGGATGATAAAACAGACTTCACAAAGGCAGCTGAGAAATTTCTGAAAGATAACCCACGTTTCACAAGTCAGGGCGGTTACCGCGTAACGACTTCCGCACAGGCGGGTGGAGTGGGGAGCGCCCAGAACACGAACGATTCTATCAACAACGCCATTCGCATGGCAGCAAGAAGATAAGGAGGAACTATGAGACATAGAAAATTTGATATACAGCTTTTTGAAGGCGACGCGCAGATTATTGACAGGACTGGCGCGGCATCACTCATACCTGAGGAGAATGCGCGGGAGATTATCCAGGGTGTGGTGACACAGTCCGCAGTCCTGCAGAGAGGAAGGAAACTGCCGAACATGTCCAGCAAGACGTATAAGATGCCGGTGCTTGACATGCTCCCGATTGCCTACTTTGTCAACGGGGATACCGGGGCGAAAAAGACCACGAAGCAGGCCTGGGATAAGAAGTTTATCACAGCGGAGGAGATTGCGGTTATTGTACCAATCCCTGAGGCCGTCCTGGATGATTCTGACTATGACATCTGGGGAGAGGTCAAGCCGAGGGTAATTGAGGCCTTCGGCAAGGTGATTGACGGTGCGGTTCTGTTTGACTTGGATAAGCCATCCACATGGAGGGACGGTGTTGTGACGACTGCCACTAAGGCCGGTTCCGTCGTGACGCTTGCAACCGGGGATGACCTGTATGATAAAATTATGGCGGAGGAAGGCATTATTGCCAAGATTGAGGAATCCGGGTATTTCGTCAACGGACACATGGCTGATATCTCCATGCGCGCTAAACTGAGAGGCCTGAAGGATACGACGGGGAACCCGATATTTAAGAGCGACATGCAGAACGGAACCACTTATTCACTGGATGGCAGCCCGATGAACTTCCCCAACAACGGCGCCTTTGACAAATCAAAGGCGTTGATGATATCTGGTGATTTCAGCCAGTTGGTATATGCAATCCGTCAGGACATCACCTTTAAGCTGTTCACGGAGGGCGTTGTTCAGAATACAGACGGCTCCATTGCGTACAACCTGATGCAGAATGACATGGTGGCGTTAAGGGCAGTCATGAGACTTGGATGGGAAATCCCTAATCCGATTAACTCCATGAAAACGGATAAGACCAAAAGATGCCCATTTGCTATCTTGAAGGCTGGAACACCAACAGAATAAGGAGGGTGGTCACGGATGTATGTGGATTACAAATATTATCAGATTGAGCATGGTGGGAAAATGCCGGAAGATGCCTTCCCGGCATCTGAGCGCAGGGCAGAAGCGTACATCCGATACCTTACCCATCTGAATGGTGACATATTTGCCATACCAAATGACATGGTAAAGGATGCAGTATGCGCAGCAGCAGACGTGTATTATATGGCAGAACAGGAGCAGGACCAGAGAATGGCGGAAGGAAAGGCAGGACCAGTCCGATCCGAGAACAATGACGGCTATTCCGTATCTTATGTGATGGAACAAACAGACGGTCAGACGGTGGAAGAAGCGGTCAGACGGAAGGCCTACGATGCTGTGTATATGTATCTATTACCTACTGGCTGGCTGAGGCGGAAAGTGGGGTGCGGACATGCTCACGAATGCAGACATAACAGTTTATAACTCCTTCCTTGACCCTGAAAGCCGGATGCGGGTCTGGCACCATACCATGATAAAGGGGGTATGGTTCTATGTGGACAATAAGGTCAGCCTGACTGACGGTGGACTTGCTTCTGCTGATGCATACAAGGTGAGGATACCGGTTTATGCTGATTTTGGCGGCAGTCGATATGTGCCACCAGATGAATATGCAGGGGCCGATGGAACATGGACACTGAAAAACGATGATTACATTGTCAGGGGAATTGGGCCAGATATTGAAAAGCCGGCAGACCTGCAGAAAGAGAGCCGGATTGCTTTTAAGGTTACATCATGGTCAGATAACCGTCAGGGTGGTCTGAAACATTGGCGTGTGGGAGGTGTGTGATGGCACAGAAACGCGTATTCCAAATCACGACCCCGCGGGGAAGTGTGTACCAGACAAAGGGGAAAGGCGGAACCGTCACCGCCCGACTGGAGTGGAATCCTGGTTTTGCAAGGGAAAAGTCAGAGGCTTTTTCCAACGCGCAGGCCTTTGTTGATTCCGAGTGCCTACGGTATATGGACCCGCTTACATCGAGGCTCACAGGATACATGATAAAGTCCGCAACCCTAGGAACGGTTATCGGGAGTGGAAAGATTGAGTACCTGGCCCCTTATGCAAGGAAACAGTACTATGAAGGCAAAGGGGATGGTGGGAACCGGGGACGATTGTGGTTTGAGAGGATGAAAACATCCAAGGCAGAAACCATACAGAAGGGAGCAAACAGGATTGCAGCAAACAATAAATAATGAGTCAGTGATTGCAGCTCTGAGACAATATTTCATGAGCTGCCCATACCTAAGGGATGGAGAGTTTAATATTGATTACCTGCCAGACAGCCGGTCATACAGCCTCGACCCAATCCCGGCAGAACCTGTTTATAAGGAGTATGTTGATGGAGGAAAGATATACCAGTTCCAATACTCTTTTACCTCCAAAGAGGCCTATGACGGGGATGCCCGGACCATGATAGACAATTCATTTTTTTATCAGAATCTGGCTGACTGGGTAGAAAGACAGGATGATGAAGGTATCCTGCCTATGCTGGAGGGACGTCAGGTGATATCAAACACGTTGATGTCGAGCTATTACCTGTTTGGGTCTGATGCGGACCTGGCAAAGTATCAGGTACAGCTCAGGTTATTGTACGAATAAGGAGATGATTATATGGCAAATGCAGATAAGCTAAACGATGGTAAGCTGATTAAGCGTTCCAAGCGGGTTTCGTTCCTGAATGTGGGGACAACCGCAGAACCTAAATTTATAAGAATGCAGGGGTTCTCGTCCATGTCGGAATCCAAGAGCGCAAAAGAGTATTCCAGACAGTATGTGGATGAGGACACCGAACGGTCGGACGTGGTGGGCTATGCGACCCAGATAGGGTACAGTTTTGACCGGCACAGCCCATACTCAGTACATGAGAAGCTGGCCGAAATCACGGACAACGAGTACACTGGTTCCGATGCGACCGTGGAAATCGTAACGGTGGACCTGTTTACAGATGGGGACGCAAAAGTAGCACGGAAACGTGCTTACAGCGTTATACCGGATACAACCGGCGACGGAACGGATGCCTTGATTTATTCCGGAAACTTCCGCGCCGCAGGAGAGGCCGTGCTGGGTACAGCGACATCCGCTGATAAATGGCAGACAGTGACATTTACCGAGGGCAGTGCACCGGATCCTGCACCGGGAACATAAGAATAAAGGAGTGAGCCTATGAGCCAGAAGTGGAGTTATAACAACATTGAGTTTGAGGTAGACCTGCAGGACGCTGATTTTGCTGAAAAGTATGAAAAGGCATTTGAACGGATGGGGCAGGATGAAAAGAAGGTGCAGAAGGCCGGAAGCAACAGTGAACTGATACGCGGATACTGTGGCCTCTTTCATAACCTGTTTGATGACATATATGGTACCGGGACAGCAAAGAGATTATTTGATGGAAAGATGAATGCAGGTATGTGCGACCTGGCCTACGCTGCTTTTATGGGAGCCTGTATGCGTTGCAATGAGGAGGCTGTCCAGCAGAGAGGGCAGCTGATGAGCCGATATGCCCCACGGCAAAACCGCCAGCAGCGACGGAACAACCAACAGAGGAATAAGAACTGGAATGGGGGACAGCGTGCATGAGCATGAACTTGCTTTATGAAGCCTATCCTGAATCGGTCAATCTGTATGGCGTGGAACGCGAAATTGTGACTGATTTCAAGGACTGGCTGCGGTTCATTGATATGATAAGATGTGACGGACTCAGCCAGGATGAGAAGATGACTCTCATGATGGAGATGTATCTGGAAAACATACCACACTGGCAATGGGGGGATGCCCATGAGCCACTTATGAGTTTTTTTCGTATGGATGAGTGCACGATAGAGACGGGTGGTGAACCAGAGGGCGCAGATGAGGAATTAGAGCCGGTGATACCAAAGCCGCTGTATGATTTTGCGTTCGATGCAAAATACATCATATCGGGGTTCCGGCAGGACTATAAGATTGACCTCACGGAAACAGACATGCACTGGTGGAAGTTTCGCATCCTTTTGGATGGCCTGTCGTCTGGTACAGAGTTTAAGCAGCGGGTAATGTACCGGAACACAAACACAGCTGATATCAAGGATGTGAAGGAACGCCAGCGGATACAGCGGATACAGAGGGCCATTGCCATCCCGCAGCCAGCTCCATCTGATTATGAGATAGGGGATATGTTTGGATGATGAAAAAGATTGAAAAGCCTCCATTGCTGCGCAAGTGGTACCGATGCCCTCATTGTGGGAAAAATGCGGTGTTATACGACAACACAGCCCATAGCAATGGGGTATATGTGAAATGTAAGGAGTGCAGAAAGGAATTTGAAATAAGGATTTAGCATCTGTGAGCCAATGAGCCGTGCTACTGCGAAAGGAGTAGTATGGCTCATTTTGACTTACAATTATTTGAGGCCGACGGCCATCTGAATTTTGATACAAGGGTTGACGAAAAGGGATTTTCAAGCGGTATCAGCAAACTTGGCGGGATAGCCAGGGGGGGACTGGCGGTCCTGGGAGCCTCAGTCGCTGGAATCACTGCTGCTTTTGCCGGTATGTCGAAGGCTGCATTAGGTTCTGTAGCCAGCCTGGAACAGAATGTGGGCGGCGTGGAAACGCTTTTCAAGGAAAATGCCAAGACAGTCATAGAGAATGCAAACAATGCCTATAAGACTGCGGGGTTGTCAGCCAATGAGTACATGCAAAGTGTCACCAGTTTTTCCGCATCACTATTACAGAGCGTGGCCGGGGACACGGCAGAAGCGGCAAAGATAGCCGATATGGCAATGGTGGACATGTCTGATAACGCCAATAAGATGGGTACAGACATGACGTCCATCCAAAATGCATATCAGGGATTCGCAAAGCAGAATTATACGATGCTGGATAATCTGAAACTGGGTTATGGCGGAACAAAGGAGGAAATGAACCGCCTCCTTGCGGATGCCACCAAAATATCTGGCGTGAAATATGACATCAGCAATCTGAATGACGTATACTCTGCCATTCATGTAATCCAGGGTGAGCTTGATATAACCGGCACAACGGCCAAGGAAGCCTCTACTACCATCGAAGGGTCCATGAACGCCGCAAAGGCAGCCTTTGACAACTTTTTGAATGGTTCTGGAACTGCTAAAGAGCTGGCGGACGCGGTTGCCACAGTCGCCCGAAATGTAGGGAAGAACCTGGGAGAAATTATCCCAAGGCTAGCAGAAACAGTGCCGATGGTGGTCGAGGAACTGTGGCAGGAATTTGAAGGCAGTGCAGACCAATTTATTCAAATGGGCGCAGGTCTTGTGACGGATATCGCGACAGGACTTGTTGAGCAGCTGCCTGCCTTTATTGAACTTGCCGTATCCTTTGTTGATACGTTGATACAGGGCCTAAATGAAGATATGCCCCAATTGTTGGAGGCGGGAGGTTCCCTGCTTATTGCCATCGTTCAGGGCATCATCATGTTGGTCCCATCCCTGTTGTCGCTTGGATGGTCTATTATTGAGGGCATTGTCCAGGGATTGTTGAACAATGCGCCAACGCTGCAGACGCAGGCTGCAAATCTGTTCAATCAGTTTACATCCGTAATCAGCACAAGGCTGCCGCAGTTGCTGCAACAGGGCGCCAATGCAATTAATCAGTTTACACAAGGGTTATTAAGCAAGGCCCCATCACTGATAACGAATGCCGGAAATATCATAAGCAAGTTATATAATGTAATTCTTGGAATCCTGCCGCAAATCCTGGAGACAGGAATCAAGCTCATTGGACAGCTGGCTCAGGGCATCCTGTCAAATCTCCCAGCCGTTATCGGTGCCGCCGCCGAGGCACTGATACAGATAATCGCCACAATTGCAAGCCACCTCCCGGAAATCCTGCAGAAGGGAATAGAATTACTGGGCGAACTTGCAGCCGGAATCATACAGGCCATCCCGGAGCTGGTCGGAAAACTGCCGCAGGTATTTACCAGTGTCAAAGCTAAGTTTTTAGAATTTGACTGGATACAGATTGGTAAAGACATCGTAAACGGAATTGCAAATGGCCTTAAAAACTCCATTGGGACCATCATTGACGCTGCTAAGAGTGTGGGTGAGGCGGCCCTGGATGGTCTTAAGAGCCTGTTAGGCATCCATTCTCCATCGCGTGTGTTTCGGGACGAGGTTGGACGCAATATATCCCTTGGTATCGCTGAGGGAATCCGGTCCAATAAGAAATATGCCAAGAAGAGCGCGGAGGAAGTTGCACAGGCCACGCTGGAAGCAGCCAAGAAGAAGCTGGAAAACCATAAGGTTTATAACCGACTTACCCTTGCGGATGAGGCCGGATACTGGGACGAGGTACGCAAACAGACAAAAGAAGGCACACAGGCCAGGATTGACGCCGATAAGGAATACCTGTCTGCCAAGAAAGACCTGAATGACAGGATGCTGGAAGCGGAAGAAAACTATACGGACAAGGTTGCGAATGCGTACAAGGACCTTAACGATAGAATTAAGGACCTCAATAACCAGTACAAGGATGCCGTCAACCAGCGGGCAGACCAGATTAAGTCAGCGTATGGGTTGTTCGATGCATTTGATTCCAGTACGGACCTGACAGCGGATGACCTGCTTAATAACTTGCAATCACAGGTGGACGGGTTGAAGCAGTGGCGCAAGAATCTGAGGGACCTGGAACGCCGTGGGATTGGCGACGACCTTCTGGAGGAATTGCAGGAGCTTGGACCAAAAGCAGCAGCTGAAATCCAGCTTATGACGGAAATGAGTGACGACCAGCTGGATGAATATGTGAGCCTGTTCAAAGCTAAAAATCGCATTGCACGCCAGGAAGCGGTGGCAGAAATGGAGCCAATGCGTGGGGAGATATCCAAGCAGATTGCACAGATGCAGCGGGAGACATCGGCAGAACTGGCAAAATACCAGCAGGAATATGTATCTTCCATGACAGAGCTTGGTGTGGCTCTCAACCAGCCATTGGAGACTATGAAGTTGACGGCGGCTCAGAATGCGGTGGCTCTTGTTTCTGCTATGGCAGGATCCATCAAGGACGCATCCGGCTCCACCGAGAACCTGGAACAGTTCAAGGCTATTGCCCGGAATGTACTCGGCTCCGTGGATACGCTTCCGTCCAGTATGTCGGATGTGGGGAAACAGTCCATCATCAGTATGATAGAGGGCATCCGGTCCATGTCCGGCCAGCTGCAGGCAGCGGTACAGGCCGTGGTTGCCAATGCAATGCAGGCGGCCGCAGGCGCCATGATGGGGAATGGAGGCATCAATGCAGCACTGGCTGGTGTTGGAGCTGTGACTGGTACATCCAGCCTCCCCGCGAGCACCTATGGGAATGAAGGATACGGTCCGGGATATGCTGTGGATTACCGCAGGATGGGACAGGAAATGGCAAATGCTATGGACGGTGTATCCGTCAATATGGACGGGAAGAATGTGGGAAGCATTGTGTCTGAACCTGTGAATGACAACCTGGGGAACCGTGGAAGGATGGAAGGAAGGGATATGGAATGAAATATTTAGGAATCACCTTTGATGAGGAGAAGCATACCTATGATGATTTTGGCCTTCGGATTAAGTCCATCAATATAGGGTTCCCATCGGTAAAGGAGAGTAAGATTGACATACCGGGAGCGGATGGCTACCTTGATATGACGGATTACTTCGGCACCCGGTATGAGGACCGCAAGATTACGATTGAATGTGACATAGAGGACCGGAGCTATTATGACTGGGCTGGACGTATGAGCCAGCTCAGTAACTACCTGCATGGAAAGAAACGGAAGATTGTTCTGGACTGGGACAATGGGTTTTATTACCTGGGGCGCGGGACCTGTGAATATGAAAAGAAGAACCGGGCATTCAGCCTGGTGACACTGAAATTTGAATGTGACCCATATAAATATGAGCTTACGGCCACGGATGAGGACTGGTTGTGGGACCCATTCGATTTTGAGGAAGGAGTAATAAAGGAATATGGGAACCAAAACGTGGACGGGACGCTTGTGCTTACTGTTATAGGCTCACCCATGCCGGTGGTGCCAAGAATTACAGTATCATCCGATATGCAGGTGGAATTCGAGGGTGAAAGGTTTGACCTGAAAGCGGGAGAAAACTATCTGCCGGATATTGAGATAAAGGATGGAGAGCATGTGATGACATTCACGGGACATGGTATCGTGACTGTAAGCTACAGGGGAGGAAGCCTGTAATGTATAAAATCAACAATGTGATTGACGGCAGAACGTACTGCCTGCATGACCAGCGGGACAGGAACCTGCGAGTGATTGAGCCTCGTCTTACCCTTACCCTCAACAAGACAGGAGCTCTTACATTCCGCATTCCTTCCAGTCATATGTATTCCAACACCTTAAAGAAGATGAAGTCATCCATCCAGGTAATGGAGGATGGGATATTGATATATGAGGGACGCGTGCTGTCGGATGAGTCGGATTTTCATAATACAAAAGATGTGGTATGCGAGGGAAGCCTGGCCTATCTCATTGACAGCGCACAGCGCCCCTTTTCTTTGAGTGGAAACATCCATGATTTCCTCGCCCAGATGGTAGAAAATCATAATGGGCAGGTGGAGGAGCGGAAACAGTTTGTCCTTGGCCGGGTGAATGTGGCCGATGAAAACAATGAACTTAAGCGGGAGTCCGCTAAGATTGACAATACCTGGAACACGCTGAAAGCGCAGCTGATAGACGTCCATGGTGGATACATATGGGTTGAATACAGGGACGGCAAGAAGTATCTTAATTACACCTACGACTATGGCGGTAAGAATGAACAGCAGATACGTTTTGGCGTCAATCTCCTGGACCTAACAAAGTATCAGGATGCTACTAATGTGGTAACATGTATGATACCCTACGGAGGGGATGTGGAATACCAAGACGAGCTTGGGGAGACGCAGACAGGCACGGTCGATATTACATCGGTTAATGACGGGAAGGATTATATCACAGCGGAGCAGGCCGTGCTGGATGAATACGGGAAGATATGGGGGACGTTCCAATGGCCAGACATCACAGACCCCGCAAGGCTCCTGGAAAAGGCCAAAGAATACCTGAAGGAGGTGTCTGGGATACCGGATACGCTTAAGGTATCAGCCGTAGACCTGAACTATACTGGGGTAGACATCCGGCGCTTCCGGGTCGGATATTACACAACGGCTATCAGCAAGCCTCACGGAGTCAGCAAGGACCTGTTACTGGCTCAGCTTGACATGTACCTGGATGACCCGGCAAAGGGCAGCATATCCCTTGGGACCACAGTGAGCAGCTTTACAGGCGCCACCGTGAATAAGCAGGTAAGTATTTCAAAAGCCGTACAGGAGTCCGAGGCAAAAACATATGAAGAACTGGCCCGGAAGATTGCCAATGCAACAAATCTTATCACAGGAGGGCTGGGAGGTTATGTGGTCCTTGATAGTCAAGACCCGGTTACAGGTAAGAAAATGCATCCCTGGCGTATCCTGGTTATGAATACACCGGATAAAGAGACCGCAACAAATATCATCCAGATAAACCAGAATGGCATCGGATTCTCCACCAGTGGCATCAACGGACCTTATCGTAACGCCTGGACCATCGACGGGAACCTGTTGGCTGATTTCATCACTGCCGGCCAGATGCTGGCGGACCGCATTCGTGGCGGAATCCTGGAGGTAGGCGGGTATGGCCTTGCCAAAGATGGAAAGATTGTGGTCAAAAACGCCAACGGTAACGAGATTGGAAGCTGGGACAATACAGGACTGCACGTCCTGCTGGGAGTGATTCAAGGCAGCACCATAATTGGTTCTGATATCATTAGCGGTACGATTGACATAGGAAACGGGACTTTTTATGTGGATGATGATGGAGCCGTGGCAATCAACTCCGGTCAGATAATGATTGGTAGTACCTGGATTACTCCAAACTTCACATACCTTGGTGATTTTGGTGTATCCAGTAATGGGTCTGGAGCATTTTATAGCAGGGACAATACGATTGAGATTTTTACTCCTGCATTTCCTGGAATGGCTGGGCCGGCTATCGAATTGAAATATAATGGCCTAAGAACACGTTTGGCTTATGGTGGAATAAACACAAAAGATATATCCTTAAATGATTTGTCTAATGAATATGGTGGTCAATGGGATTCTGTATCCAAAAATATTATAGAACTTTGGAACAGAATCGCAATACTTGAAAATAAGCTATAGGAGGGAGGGTTGTATTAAAAGGAAGATTAGGATATAATACGATTATAAAGGAGGTATGTATCATGAAAAAAATAGGAATATGTGTAACCGTTTTATTATCCCTATGTCTTTCTTTTAACGCATTTGCGATGGTAAATAGTGGGCAAGGATGGCCGGAGATTTATATACCTAATCCTGCAACAGAAACCAGACACGATGATAGAACACTTGATTATGTGTGGACTTGGTTAGATGACGAGGTTGTGGCACGTTTTCAGCCTGGAAAAAGAGCTGATGAAACGAGAGAATACTTATTGGATAAATTTAATTATGGCATGATTGGCGGAGGCCACGGCATAAAGGACGACGGAGGGAAACGCGAGACTTATTCCGGTAAATGGAGCCAGTCAGAAGATGGAATCTGGTCCTTCCAGTTTGATGATTATACCATTCCGGTGGATGTCACTAAGATTGATGGTGTGTTGTATGCCTTTAATGGGTACGGAGAGCTGGTTGAAGGATATGATTATTGGAACGGTCATAAGACTGCTGCAGACGGACTGGTGACTTGTACGGACCCTGAGTTTATTACCTATCTGGAAACACAGTACATTCCAGACTGCACCAGCCATGAATAGGATTTGATATGGATTGACGAGAGCGGGGACAATGCCTCGCTCTTTTTGTATGCCGAAAGGAAGGTGATTGTTATGGCAGCACAACCTGTACATATTGACATAAATCAGCAGATACAGGACTGGAAGAATGCCAGATATGGACGGCAGGTCAGGTCTGCTAATGTGGAGGCATTGACAGAGCTGCAAAACCAGATGAACGGCGCCGTGGATTATCTGGTTGAGAAAGGTGAAACTGTTGACCAGGCGGCCAAGGATGTCCAGTTGGTCCGGCAGGAAGCGCAGGGCGCCGTTGACCATGCCAATGAGATTACAGAGGAATATAAGCAGTATGCAGATACGAAGTTGGCGGAAACCACGGAGCAGCGGCAGCTGGCAGAGACCGCAAAAGAAGAAGCAGACGAATCTGCCCTGCTGTCAGAAAGTTGGGCCCATGGAGGAACCGGAACAAGGCCAGGGGAGGATACAAATAACAGCGAGTATCACAGCCAGCAATCTAAGACCCAGGCTGACAGGGCAAAGGATGAAGCTGACAGGGCTAGTCAGTATTCGCAGATTACAGCTCCTGACTTTTATCTGGATATAGAGACCGGAGCTCTTTATCAAAAAGGCGGGGCCGGAGTTGATTTTGTTGTGGCTGACGCGATACTGTACTGGAAAATCGTAGCATAAGGAGGATATTATGGCAGCACCAGAAGGATATACAAAGTTAGGAAATGTTGGCTACGCAGACAAGGGGGTATACAGCGCGGATGCCACGTATAATAAGTACAATACGGTGTACCATGAGGGTAGTACCTATGTGGCGTTAAAGGATAACCTGCATGGAGTCACGCCGGCAGACGGTGCAAACTGGCGGTATATGGCCAAGGGATTCACAGAGGCGTCAGCTGATGCTATTACCGTTATAGACACATCGGGAATCATTGACGGGACGAAGAATAAAAAAACTATCTTGCAGACCTTCCTTGATAAGGTAGGGGATTTTATTATCAATAAAGCTGTGACTAATGATGCCCTTATGCTGAAACTGGCGGATTATGTAGCAAAGACGGATATTGTGCAGGTGGAGTCCACAGCTACAAATAAGGTCCCATCCAGCGCGTACCTTAAGCAGGTAAAAGATAGCATAGATAGCAATTTAGCAAAAACTAATGCAAAGGTGACTTTAAACGGCGTCAAGAACATTAATGGTTTTACAGCCGTGTATTCTGACCGAACTGACCGGGCATTCCAGCTATATTATGATAACGGTGAGATTGCGTCAATCGCATTTAACAACACCGGTATCTGGTATGATTTTTATGACGGACGAAACTGGAAGCAGGTTTGGAAATTTAATAAGCCATCATAATAATCATTTTGTGCTGAAGGCATATAGGTTCGTAAGGTTTGGAACTTGACTGTTATAACCAATAAATCGTACGGTATCACCTTTACGCACAGAAAACCATATAGGCATTGACGAATTGACTGTGACATCATTATTGACCCAAAAAATATTTATCCCATTTATAAGTACATTACAACCCTGAGCTGAGATGTTAAAACCAATGGAACCACAAACTATACAATCCTCTGTAGCTGCCCAACTTGTACCGTTAGCAAACCCATCTTTAATTTTTTTGCTGGTGTCTATGTATGGTAAATTGCTATTTGTGATAAGAAAAAATGAATCGTAACCTGCAAATTAGGTCCCTAAACCAGGGACTTATTTTATTGCCTGGCGTCCGGCATGTCCGGCCAGGCGGAAAGGAAAATATATGAATGAAAAAATTGTATTGAAAAACGGGAAGGAGTACCCGCTGGTCATCGGCGGCACGTCCTCCACGCCCCGCGCTCTGCAGCTTATCTTCCAGGCGGAGGAACCCTTGGAGGACATCGTGACCGTGTTTGCGAATGCTGCAGCCACGGAGCAGATTAAGACTGTCAATGAGGATGGCAGCACCCTGGCCGTGTATGATGATTATACGGTGCTGGATAATCCAAAGAGTATTGATGACGACTATCTCATTACCCCGGAGCAGTACGGAGAGGACGGAGCCGTCACTGCGGAGGCTGTATATGGCCGTGTGGCGTTCCTAACGCTATCTCAGCCAGGTGTAGAGGCCGCGGCGGAGCATAACAGGGCTGACATTGATTTCCTGGCTGTGATGACCGGGACAGACTTATAGGAGGTGAGACCATGGATGTAAAAGGACTGGCGCAGAAGTATTACCCGAGATTATGGGACATTGACCGGCTTAAGGCCCTGGTGGCCGCGGGTAAACTGTCCGAGGCGGACTACAAGGAAATAACAGGCAAGAACTATGCCACAAAATAAGGAAAGGTGAGGTTAATGAGAATGAAAAGAGAGTATGTATATGCAGTGCAGGGGGTACTGGCGGCAGCCGGTGCCTTTTTGAGTTCGAAGCTTGGAATCTTATATCCTGTATTGTGTATCCTCATGGGGATGATGGTGCTGGATTACATAACCGGGATGCTGGCCAGCAAGACGGAGGCTATCGACCATCCGGGTGACGCTGGCTATGGTTGGAGTTCCAGGAGGGGCGCAAAGGGCATCATCAAGAAGGTGGGATACCTGTGTGTGATTGCGGTAGCCATAGTTGTGGATTATGTAATTGTGTCAGTGGCGGGGAGCCTGGGCATACAGATAACCGCCAAGGCCTTTTTCGGGCTCCTGGTGGCCGTGTGGTACCTCTTGAACGAATTATTATCCATCATAGAGAATGCCGGCCGCATGGGCGCTAATGTCCCAGAATGGTTGCGTAATTACATCGCGGTCCTGAAGGACAAGATTGATAGTACGGATTATCAGGAAGGCAATAGAGGGTAGAAGGAGGTGGTCCCATCTATCTCCCTGCTGCGGGGTTAGGCAGCAGTTGCGATATCGCAACTTGTGACGTCACAACTTTTCATGGCTCAGGGATGCCCCTGGGCCTTATTTTTTTTTGATTGGAGGAAAACACTATGAGTAAGACAGCAGCAGGATTAATACAGCATTGCAAGGACAAGCTGGGCACCCCTTACGTCTACGGCGCCAAGGGCGAGGTCCTTACCCAGGCCATCCTTGACCGCCTCGCCCGGGAGAACCCAGGCACATACACAT